>NPIG01000002.1_pt2 | contig 213074 bp, 200 predicted proteins | sample 8637441 | NCBI WGS metagenome assembly NPIG01 (sample SAMN07420675, study PRJNA396082) | bioreactor metagenome | isolation source: sample BR6 brine-fed electro-methanogenic bioreactor BR | place: Japan: Kochi | collected 2016-06-14
TCGCCGCTGAACCTATGGGTGCAGGTAAACGAAACCAAACCTTTATCCAAGATTTCGATTCGATTTTCTCCGCGCTCTCTGCGCCTCTAGCGAGCCAAGCGAGCGGGCGAGAAACAGCCCTGCAAGGAGCCCGATCATGATCAAAATCGCCCCCTCCATCCTCTCCGCCGACTTCGCCCGCCTGGGCGGGGAAATTGCCGCCATCGAGGCCGCCGGCGCCGATTACGTGCACGTCGATGTCATGGACGGCCACTTCGTGCCCAACATCACCATCGGCCCGCCGGTGGTCGCCGCCCTGCGCAAGACCACCCGGCTGCCCTTCGACGTGCATCTGATGATCGAAAATCCCGACGCTTACATCCCTGCCTTCGCCGAGGCCGGCGCCGACATCATCACCGTGCACCAGGAGGCCGGCGCCCACCTGCACCGCACGGTGCAACTGATCAAAAGCCTCGGCAAGAAAGCCGGGGTCTCCCTCAACCCGGCGACCCCGGTTTCAAGCCTCGAGGTGCTGCTCGACGACCTCGACCTGGTGCTGGTGATGAGCGTCAACCCCGGTTTCGGCGGCCAGAGCTTCATTCCCGCCACCCTCGCGAAAATCACCGCCCTGCGTCGCGAGATCGACCGGCGCGGGCTGCAGGCGGAGCTCGAGGTCGACGGCGGGGTCAAGCCCGACAACATCGGCAAGATCGCCGCCGCCGGGGCCGACGTCTTCGTGGCCGGCAGCGCGGTGTTCAATACCGGGGACTACGCCGCCACCATCGCCGCCCTGAAGACCAACGCCGCGACGATCACGGTCTGATGCTCGACTCCAAGCACATCCGGCGGGCCCTGGACCGCCACCCCCTGCAACGCCTGCCCCTGGAAACCCTGCGGCCCGCGGCGGTGCTGGTGCCGCTTTTCCTGCGCGACGGCAAAGACCACATCCTGTTCACCCGTCGCCCCGACACCATGGAACATCATCGCGGCGAGATTTCCTTCCCCGGGGGCCGCCGCGACGGGCGGGACCGCGACCTTCTCGGCACCGCCCTGCGCGAAACCGAAGAAGAAATGGGGATTTTGCCGCAGGATGTGGAGGTGCTGGGCCGGCTCGACGATTTCTTTTCGGTGCACGGCTACCACGTCACCCCCTTCGTCGGCCGCTTCGGCTATCCCTACCCCTTCCGCGTCGATCGCCGGGAGATCGCCGAGGTGATCGAAGTACCCTTGAAGCGACTGCGCGATCCGGCCATCTTTCGCGTCGAGGACTGGCGCCACAAGGGCCGCAGCTACCCGGTGCCCTTCTACGCCGTCGGCCGCCACGAAATCTGGGGGTTGACCGCGGCGATTCTGCGTCAGTTCCTCGAGCGGGTGCTCGGCGACTGAGATCGGCACTTGCGACTCGCGGTTTTCCGGCTAAACTGTAACCGTTTTATTTTTTTGCCTTTTGCCCCCCCAAGGATGGCTTCTTCATGACCGCATTCCGCAATTTCGGACTGCTCGCAAAGATCACCGTCATCGTGGCCGGCATTCTGCTGCTCTTTTTCGCCGCCAATGCGCTGCTGCACTACCGCCAGCAAAAAAGCATCATCCTGGGCGAGGCGCTGGAAAAGGCCCGGGGCGCGGCCTATCACGCCGTTCGCGCCCGCGAATATCTCTCCGCCCAGTACCTCGCGGGCCAGGTCCAGCTCTCGACGCAACGCTACGGCCTGATCCCGGTGGTGGCATCCAACCGCATCGGCCGCCTGGTGGCCGGCGATCTCGGCTACCGCATCCGCCAGACCTCGGACCGCTACCGCAATCCGGACAATGCTCCCGACCCCTTCGAGGCCGACGTCCTGCAGAAATTCCGCAGCGATCCCGATCTGGACGAATACTACGCCGAAACCTCCGCGGGGGGCGAACCGGTCTTTCGCTACATGCTGCCCTTCTCCGCCGATTCCAGCTGCCTGGTCTGCCACGGCGACCCGGAGCGGGCCCCCGATTACATCAAGGAGCTCTTTCCCGCCGAGCGGGACCAGGCCTACCATTACGAGCTGGGACAAATCATCGGCGCCGCCTCCATCACGATTCCGATGCACAACCTCTACCAGCACATCTACGCCAACCTGCGCCACGACCTGCTGATCACCGGCGGCACCTTTCTCGCCCTGATGACCTGCCTCGGGTTCCTGATCCGCATCGCCGTGACCCGGCCCCTGGCGCAACTCGGCGATGGAATTCAAAACATCATGGGCACCGGCCGCTTCGACCGGCGCATTCCGCGGCGCGGCCGCGACGAGATCGGGGTGCTGATCGAGGGTTTCAACGAGATGGTCGAGCATCTCGGCGAAAAGACCCGGGAAGTGGAGGAATCGGAGAAACGCTTCCGCCTGCTGGCGGAAAACGCCCGCGACGGCATCATCAGCTTTCTCGCCAACGGCAAGATCATCCTGTTCAACCGGCAGGCGGAAAAAACCTTCGGCTACAGCAAGCGCGAAGCTCTCGGGATGGACATCGCCGAGTTGATTCACCCCGACTGCCCCTCGATCCACCAGATCGGGTCGGAGGAATACTTCCGCATCCACGCCCCCGAAATGATGAAGGACATCAGGCGCATTCCCGGGCGCCGCCGCGACGGATCGCCCCTGCCCTTCGAACTCGCCCTGTCGCTGACGGAGTCGGACGACCACATCTTCTATACCGCCATCATCCGCACCTGAAACCCGCCGACCACCCAAGCCCCGGCGGCTTCCGACCTCGCCTCGGCGTTGCTTCGGCAGCGGTCCTGTGGCATAAAGTGCGCTGAAGGCGATCGTCGCGACGGCGCTTTGCGCCCGTCTTTTGGTGCAACCCCCGCGCGCTTGCCGCGCCCCCTCGGACAGTTATTTTCATGCCCGCTTATCCGCAACGCAGCCAACGATTTCTCGATCTTCTCGCCCGGCGCGTCGTCATCGGCGACGGCGCCATGGGCACCCTGCTCTACCAGCGCGGGGTTTCGGTCGAAGCCAATTTCGAGCACCTCAACCTGGTGCGTCCCGACCTGGTCAGCGCCGTTCACGCCGACTATGCGGCGGCCGGCGCCGACCTGCTCGAATCGAACACCTTTGGCGCCAACCGCCTGCGCCTGGGCGCCATCGGCCTGGCCCACAGGGTGGGCGCGATCAACGCCGCCGGCGCCCGCCTGGCCCGGCAAACCGCCGGGGAGCGGCGCTTCGTCGCCGGCTCGGTCGGCCCCCTGATCGAGCCGCGGGGCGAGTCCCAACCCCTGGCGCCGGAACAGAAGAAAGAGATCTTCCGCGAGCAGATGGAAGCGCTCGCCGAGGGCGGGGTCGATCTCTTCCTGTTCGAAACCTTCGCCTCCCTCGCCGACCTGGAACTGGCGCTGGCCGTGGCGGGGGAAATCGGCTTGCCCGCGATCGCGCAACTGGCCTTTCTCGAAGGCGGTCGCACCCGCGAGGGAATCGGCGCCGAAAAGGCCGCCCGGGCCCTCGAAGCGGCCGGCGCCAGCGCCGTCGGCGCCAATTGCGGCGCCGGCCCCCGCGACCTGCTGGCGGCCCTGCGCGAATTTGCGCCGCTCACCCGCCTGCCCCTGTCGGCCTTTGCCAATTCGGGCTTTCCCCAGTACCGCGACGGGCGCATCATCTACCTCGCCACGCCCGAGTATTTCGCCGCCATGGGCAGCGAGATGGCGGCGGCCGGAGCGGCACTGATCGGCGGCTGCTGCGGCACCACCCCCGACCACATCCGGGCGCTGGCCCAGAAGCTGCGCGCTCGCGCCCCCGCCCCGCGCACCCTGGTCGCGCCCACCGCCGCCGCCGAACCCGCCGTTGCGACACCGGCAGCGGCGCAGCCCACCACTTTTCTTGCCGACTGGGGCAAGCGCCCGGTGGTGACGGTCGAGCTCGACCCGCCGCGCGGCCTCAACTGCACCAAGGTCCTGACGGCCGCGCAGAGCCTGAAGGAGGCCGGCGTCGACGCCATCAGCCTGGCGGAGAACCCCCTGGCCCGCATCCGCCTCGGCAACCTGGCCCTGGCCAGCAAGATCGAGGAGCAGACCGGCGTGCCGGTCATCGCCCACGTCACCTGCCGCGACCGCAACCTGATCGGCCTGCACTCCGATCTCATGGGGGCCCATCTTCTGGGCCTGCGCAACATTCTCGCCGTCACCGGCGACCCCGTCTCCCTCGGGGGCGAATCGGGAGCGACCAGCGTCTTCGACCTCAACTCGGTGGGCCTGCTCGAATTGCTCGCCGCGCTCAACCGGGGCACCAATCTGCTCGGCATGGACCTCGACGGCCACACCGATTTCGTCATCGGCGCCGCCTTCAATCCGAATGTGGCCCAGATGGCCGGTCAGCTCAGACGCCTGGAGAAAAAGATCGCCGCCGGCGCCGCCTTCGTCCAGACCCAGCCGGTCTATGCCGGGGCGGTGCTCGACGAAATGCTGCGGCTCACCGCCCCGCTGAAGATCCCGGTTCTGGTCGGCATTCTACCTCTGGTGAGCGAGCGCAACGCGGAATTTCTACATAATGAGGTGCCGGGCATCCGGCTGCCCGACGAGGTTCGCCGGCGCATGCGCGGCAAGCAGGGCAAGGAAGGGATCGCGGAAGGTCTGGCCATCGCGGGCGAGCTGGTCGCCGCGGGACGGGGCAGGGTGGGCGGCTGGTACCTGATGCCGCCCTTCGGCAAGATCGAACTGGCGCTGGAACTTATGGCGCGGATCCGCCAGGGGGCGTAAGCCCGAGAATAGCGTCGAGCTCTCCTTTTTCGTCGAGATCGAACAGATCGCTGCAGCCGCCGATCAACCGACCGTCGACGAAAATTTCGGGCACCGTGTCGCGTCCCGAACGCTCGCGCATCTCGCGCTCCTTGACCGGGTCGTCGGTCACGTCGAACTCGGTGAAGCTCACGCCCTTAATGCGCAACAGTTCTTTCGCCCTTTTGCAATACGCACAGTAACTCTTGGTGTAAATTTCAACCCGCTTCATGGCTGAGCCCGTGGCCTCCTTGTTCGGTTTTTCGGCAAAGCTCCATTGTAGCCAAGGACAGCGGGCTTGCAAGGACCACTCGCGACAAAGGAGAAATGCCCATGAGAACCATCCTGCTGCGAACGGCCCTCGTCCTGCTCCTGACAGCCCTGGCCCTGGGCGCCTGCCGTAAAACCCTGACCCCGGAAAAAGACCTCTACGACTCCCTCGGCCGTTTCGTGCAGAGCCTGCGCTGGATGGATATCAACGGCGCCGGACGATTTTTTCAGGATGCCGAGATGGGCCGCGCATTCCGCGAACAGCTGCGCCGCCGCGCAGGCCTCAACATGACCGACGTGCGTCTCGCCCAGGTCGTCATGACCCCGGAGAAGACCCGGGCGACGGTCACCATCGAAATGGAATATTTCGTTCTGCCCTCCGCCTCGGTGGTGCGGCACGAGATCGTTCAGCAGTGGCAGATGTCTCCCGAGCTCGACCTCACCGGCAGCAAGTGGTTCATTCTGACTCCCTTTCCCGCGCTCCCCTGAGCGCCGCGCCGCCCGCCTCCTCCCCCGCCCCCGGCGAGGCTGAAAACAAGCGTTTTTTATTGATATTTTAGCGACTTGTCGCAAGCTCCCCACGGGCAAAATTTCCCTTGCCTTGGCGTTTACGTTTATGCTATTAAATTGCATACTGTATACATAAAACCCCGCAGTAACTCTCTGCATTGACCCGATTTTTGTCCGATTTCCATCGGACAAACAATACTTTTCCGCAGCTCCGGCCAGACGCAGCCGACAGGAGGTCGATTTGGCCCAGATCATTTTTTCCAGTTGGAACAAGAAGGTTGTCGACAACCGCAAGGGCGCCGGCGACAGCGAGGTCCCCAAGGTCAGGCTTCCGGTGACCCTCGACGGCGAACAGCCCCTGGCCGCGTTCATGGGCTGGGACGGCATCATGGTCTTCGATCCGAGCGTCGATATCCCGGCCATGGCGGCCGAGTACATGCACCGGGTTCAGACCCTGTATTGTTGCGCCAAATGCACCCCGGGCAAGAAGGGCACCAAGGTTCTCACCGATCTGCTGGCCGGGGTGCTGGCCGGCACCGCCAGGGAGAAAGACCTCGACCAGGTGCCGGCCCTGGCCGAACTGATGCGCAACTGCAAGTGCACCCTGTGCCAGAGCGCCACGATTCCGGTCCTCGACGCGGTCACCTATTTCCGCGACGACTTTCTCGCCCGCATCGCCGGCGAGAAGAAAGCCGAGGGCGAGCATCGCCTGATCCACAAGTACACCGCCCCCTGCCAGGACAAATGCCCCGCCCACATCGACATCCCCGCCTACATCGAGGCGATCAAGGAATACCAGTTCGACCACTCTCTCGCGATCATCCGCGAGAACATGCCGCTGCCTTCGGTGTGCGGACGCGTCTGCCCTCATCCCTGCGAAACCGCCTGCCGGCGCAAGAACGTGGATGAACCGATCAGCATCATGGTTCTCAAGCGCTCGGCGTCCGACTGGGAATGGAAGCACAAGCAGGAGCCGCCGATGAAGCCCAAGGCGCGCAAGAGCAAGACGGTGGCCGTCGTCGGCGCCGGCCCCGCCGGACTGGCCGCGGCCTATTACCTGGCGCTCGAAGGCTACCCGGTCACCATTTACGAAGCGCTGCCCGAAGGCTACGGCGGCGGCATGATCGCGGTCGGCATTCCGCCCTACCGCATGCCGCGCCACATTCTGCAGCGCGACATCGACATCATCCAGAACCTGGGTGTGGAAATCATCTACGACACCCGGGTCGGCAAGGACATCTCCCTGCCCGAGCTCAAAGAGAAGTACGACGCCGTGCTCCTCGCCCCCGGGGCCCACCGCTCCAAACCGATGGGGGTCGAGGGCGAAGACAAGGGCTACAAAGGCTTTCTCAAGGGCGGCATCGACTTCCTGCGCGAGGCCTACATGGGCCTGCCGACCGGCATGGGCAAGCGGGTCGTGGTGGTCGGCGGCGGCAACACCGCCATCGACTGCGTGCGCGTCGCCCTGCGCGAAGGGGCCGAAGCCTCCTATTTGGTTTATCGCCGCTCGCGCAAGGAAATGCCCGCGGACGTCTGGGAGGTCGACGGCGCCGACGAGGAAGGAGTGCAGTTCGAGTTTCTGGTGCTCCCCACCAAGATCATCGCCGACAAGAACAACCAGGTCACCGGCGTCGAGTGCGTGCGGATGCAGCTGGGCGAGCCCGACGCCTCGGGCCGCCGCCGCCCCGAGCCGATTCCCGGCAGCGAGTTCGTGATCGAGTGCGACACGGTGATTCCGGCCATCGGCCAGGATCCCGATCTGTCCTTCATTCCGGAGAAAATGGGGATCGACATCACCAAGTGGAACACGGTGGTGACCAAGTATCTCCCCCTCAAGGACGCTGAGGGCAAATCCCTCAAGGACGGCATGGGCAACTATCTGTCGCGCACCCTGATCACCGATCTCGACGGGGTGTTCGCCAGCGGCGACGCCGAAATCGGTCCGCTCACCGTGGTGGCCTGTGTCGGCAACGGTCATCGCGCCGCCCACGTCATCCAGCGCTGGCTCGAGGAAGGCAAGGCCTATCTGACCGACGACGAGATCATGGACGACATCCTCACCAACCTCGGGGTCTACGACAAGGAAGAAGACGTCGCCTGGCTCGATTCCGCCGAGCGCGAGCACCAGGCGGAGATTCACGGGCCGGAGCGCGCAAGCCACAAAAACTACTGCGAAGTCGAGCTCGGCTTCGACGACAACCAGGCGGTGCGCGAGGCGCAACGGTGCCTGCGCTGCTACCGCATGGCGATGGTTGCGATTTAAACTATCTTGGCCCGAGGCCGGCGCCCGCCGGCCTCGGGTCGGGTCTCAGGGGTGATATCAACATGGTCAATTTGACGATTGACGGAAAATCGGTCAGCGTAGCCAAGGGCGCGACGATTCTCGAAGCCGCCCGGAAGCTGGGGATCGACATTCCCACTTTGTGCTGGCTGGAGAAAGTCTCGCCGACCGGCGCCTGCCGCGTGTGCGCGGTGGAAATCGAAGGGGTGGCCCGGCCGATGACCGCCTGCAACACGCCGGTCAAAGACGGCATCGTGGTCACGACCCAGTCGGAGCGTCTCACCGAGATCCGCCGCCAGGTCATGCAGCTGATGCTGGTCAACCATCCCCTCGACTGCCCGGTGTGCGACGCCGGCGGCGAATGCGACCTGCAGGATACCTGCTACGGCCTCAACGTCACCAAGCAAAGCTTCGACGCCGAAGACGTCAACCCCGATCCCATCGACAAATGGCCGCTGATCCAGCAGGTCCCCTCGCGCTGCATTCTGTGCGAAAAATGCGTCAAGGTCTGCTACGAAGTGGTCGGCTCGCGCGCCCTGTTCATCAACGACAAGGGCGACAGGGCCTTCATCGACAAGAACCTCGACCTCTGCGAATTCTGCGGCAACTGCGTGGCGGTCTGCCCGACCGGCACCATGATCTCGAAGCCGTTCAAGTTCAGCGCCCGCCCCTGGGAGCTGAAGGTAACGCCCTCGATCTGCACCCAGTGCGGCAGCCAGTGCGAGATCGACATCCACGTCAAGAACAACAAGATCTACCGCATCACCTCGGAAGAGGGTACCACCGTCAACAACGGCAACCTCTGTATCGGCGGCTTTTTCAACTACGGATACGTCAACTCGAACCAGCGCCTCAAGGCGCCCCTGATTCGTCAGTCGGGCCAGATGATGCCCGCTGGCTGGGATGAAGCCCTCGCCCTGGTGGCGAAAAAGGCCCAGGAGATCAAATCGGCCCACGGCGGTGACGCCCTCGCCGGACTCTCCTCGCCCCGCCTCAGCAACGAGGAGAATTACCTGTTCCAGAAACTGTTCCGGGTTCACCTCGACAGCAACAATATCGATTCGGAAGCGCGCTTCGGCGCTCTGCGTGCCCTGCGCCCCCTAGACGACGCCCTCGGCCTCAGGGGCGCCAGCAACCACCTCGATCGCATCGGCAAGGCCGACGCCGTGCTGGTGTTCGGCTGCGACCCGACCGCGGAGGCCCCGGCGGTCGACTGGCAGATCGAACGGGCGGGGCGCAAAGGCAACGGCAAACTCCTGCTCGCCAACATGCGCCGGGTCAAGCTCTCGCGCTACGCCAACACCGATCTGCGCTATCGCCCCGGCAGCGAGGTCTTCCTCGCCAACGCCCTGGCCCGGATTCTCTTCGACAAGGGCCTGGCCGACAAGAACTTCTTGCAAACCTATCTGGAAAACGCCGACGAAGTCGGCCCCGCCCTGAAGAAGGTCGATCTCGAGCAGGCGACCCGGGAAACCGGCATCGAGCTTGACCTGCTGGAAGAAGCGGCGGAAATGCTGGGGAACGCGGAAACGGTCGCGGTAGTGTTCGGCGGCGACGTGATGCGCAGCGACGCCGCCGCCGACAAGGCCCAGGCGATCGCCAATCTGGCCCTGGTGTGCGGCGCCCTCCATGGCGATATCGGCGGGCTGTTCCCGGTCGACGAGAAGGGCAACACCCAGGGGCTGCTCGACATGGGGGTCTGCCCCGAATACCTGCCGGGCTTCGCCGATTACGGCCGGGACAAGGCCAGATTCGAAAAGGCCTGGTCCTGCCAGCTTCCCGCGGGCGGCCGCAATGCCGAAGAGATTCTCGCGGGGATCGAAAGCGGCGAGATCAAGTTCCTCTATCTCGCCGCCTGCAATCCGCTGGTGGCCTTCCCCGACAGCCAGCGCTGGCGCAAGGCGCTGGAGAAGCTCGAATGTCTCGTGGTGCAGGAGATTCTTCCCTCGGAAGTCACCCGTCTCGCCCACGTGGTTCTGGCGGGGGCCTCTTTCGCCGAGAAATCCGGCAGCTTCACCTCGCTGGACCACCGGGTCAACTGTGTCCGGCGGGCCCTGCCCCTGCCCGGAAGCGCCCGCGAAGACTGGGATATCCTGACCGGCCTGATCGAGAAGCTCGCGCCCAGATCGACCCCGGTCAAAGCCCCGCAGTTGCTGGAGGAGATCAAGACCCTGGCCCCCCTTTACAGCCAGGTCTGCCTGCCGGGTAGCGATCGCTGCCGCCCCTGCACCAAGCCCCTGTTCGCGCCGGAGCAGAAGTCGCTGAAATTCGTCCCCGTCGCAGGCGCCCCGGGCAAGTCCGGCATGCAGCTTCTCACCGGCAAGATCCTCTTTCACTTCGGCACCACCTCGACCTTTTCCGAGGCGCCCCTCGAGGTGGCTCCCGAGGGCTACATCGAGATCAACCCCGCCGACGCCCAGAAGCTCGGCCTGGGCGACGGCGGCACGATTCGGGTGAAATCCGCCGCCGGCTCATCCCAGGGCAAGGCCCGGGTTTCGACCAACGTCCCGCCCGGGTTGCTGTTTGCGCCCTACCACTTCAGCGACCTGAACATCAATCAGATCATGCCTCTGGCCGTGAACCGCGTCGCGGTGGAGGTCTGCAAGGCTTGATTCGCGACAGAAGTCCGCTCTGCAGTTGGCCCGGGAAAATTCCCGGGCCTATTTTTTTGCCCATCGCCGCGCTGGAAAAAAAACCATTTTTCCAGTAGGATGCCTTGGTCCCCAAACTTCAGGAGCATTGCATGAACACCACCTTTTGCAATTATCAGGACAAGGTCGCCTTCTCCGCGGAAGGGGCCAACAAGGTCATTCTCGCCGGCACCGAACACTCCCGCACCACCCTGTGGTGCCTGGCGCCGGGGCAACACATTCACCCCCACGTTCACGCCGGCGACCATATCTGGGTAGTGCTTGAGGGACGGGGCACCTTTCTCGGCGCTCCCGGGGAGGAAACGCCGGTCGCCGCCGGCACCGTCCTCACCGCCCCCGCCGGCCTGCCCCACGGCATCAACAACGACGGCGACCAGGGCCTGGTCTTCGTCAGTATCTCCGCCGGCTGAATCGAATCCTGATTTTCGGCCCCATGAGAGAAGCCCCGATTGGCCAAAGGCCTGATCGGGGCTTTTTCTTTTTCTGAACAAATACCGGGAAAAACCCTGACGCAGGGCATCGGCGAGGGGGCCGGAGCGCTCTCATCCTCAAGAATTCGCCCGGGCACAGCTGAGGCTAGCGCCCCTTGAGTTGAAACTCGCGCACCGCGCGGTTATGTTCTTGCAGAGTCCGGGAGAACTGGTGGCTGCCGTCGCCACGGGCGACGAAATAGAGATAGTCCACGGCGGCGGGAAAAGCGGCCGCCCGCAGGGCCTTGGCACCGGGATTGGCAATGGGCCCCGGCGGCAGGCCGGGATGGACATAGGTGTTGTAGGGAGTAGGCATGCGCAGGTGCTTACGGGTGATGTTGCCGTCGAAATCCTTGATGCCGTAGATCACCGTGGGGTCGGCCTGCAGGGGAATACCCCGCTTCAGCCGGTTATGAAAAACGGCCGAAATCAGGGGCATTTCCTCGACCTCCCCGGCTTCCTTCTGGATGATCGAGGCCAGGGTCACCCATTGGTGCAGGTCGAGCCCCCTTTGCGCCGCTGCCGCGCGCCACTCGGGCAGGGCTCGTCGTTGAAACTCGTTCACCATGGCCTGCACCAGTCTCTTGACCGAGGCCCCTTTTTCCAGGAGATAGGTCTCCGGGAAAAGGTACCCCTCCAGATCCGCGCCCGGAATTTTCAACGTCTCGGCCACGTTCGGGTCCCGCGCCAGAGCCAGAAACTGCGCGGCCGACCCAAGTCCTTCCCGTTCCAGGCGAGCGGCAATTTCCGCCAGGGTCAGCCCCTCCGGCACGGTGAAGGCATAACGCACCACGTCCCCCGCGACCAGGCGCCGCAGTACCTCGGCCGGCCTGGCCTCTTCCTGAAACAGATAATTGCCCGCGTGCACGGCGCCCTGGACATTTTTGAAGCGCGCCAGCAGCGTCAGATAAAATGCGCGGCGCACGACCTCGGCCTGTTCGAGCTGGCGGGCGACGGCGGAAAATGAGCTGCCGCTGGCCACCTCGATCATCCGCGGCGCGGGCGGCGCCATCGGCCGGGTCAGAAAGAGGGCGAAGTCGGCGATCAGGGCGAGGAGGAAAAAAGCGGGAAGGGCAACAAGCCCCCATTTGATCAGGCGTTTTTTCATGGGGATGCCGCGACGATGGCGCGTCCTTCGGGATTGCGCGACAAGGAAAGCCGCGGGCCGAACTCAGGTGAGACGAAAAGCCTGGGGGGAGGATCAGGCACGAAAGCGGCTTTCGGTGCCGCCGAGCAGGCGCTCGATATTGGCACGATGGCGAAAGATCACCATCAGGCCGATGAACAGGGTCGCCAGAAACAGCGGCAGCGATCGCTCCAACCCCACCACCAGAAAAGGGATTATTCCCGCGGCGGCGATCGAAGCCAGGGACACATAGCGCCATTTCCACAGCACTGCGGCGAAAAATGCGAGCGCCAGCAGAACCGCGACGGGAGAGAGCACCAGGTAGATCCCGAGCCCGGTCGCCACGCCCTTGCCCCCCTTGAATCCGAGGTAGACCGGGTAGCAATGGCCGAGAAAGGTGACCGCCGCAATCCCGCCGACCTGGGCCGGAGAAGCCCCCGACTGGGTAGCGTAGAGGACCGGCAGAACCCCTTTGAGGGCATCGAACACCAGGGTGACCACGCCCAGGCGGCGACCGCCGATCCGGTAGACGTTGGTGGCGCCGATGTTGCCGCTGCCGGCCTGGCGGATATCGCCGAGTCCGGCGATGCGGGCGAGAATCAGGCCGCAGGGAATCGCCCCGATCAGATAGGAAACGACCAGCAACAGAAAATATCCGCCCATGGCGAGTCTCCTCCAGCGAAAAAGTCCGGAAAAGAAAAAAGCGGCCGGAGCCGCTTTGTTTCGTCGGAAAATGGTCGGGATGACTGGATTCGAACCAGCGACCCCCTGCTCCCGAAGCAGGTGCGCTACCAGACTGCGCTACATCCCGACATGCTCTCCCGATCCCTAATGCGGCTGGTAGATTTATCACGAAAAGCCACGAAAGGCAAGCCATTTTGCCAGACCGCCGGCGCCCTTGAAGTCCCTGGCGCCGATCTCACAGCTTCGCCCCGCAGAACTTGCAATGGACCGCGTCGGCCTCGTGCCCCTCGCCGGCGCATTCGGGGCAGGCCTGGGTGGTGATCAGACGTCTGCGGTCGCCGGCCCGGCTCATCTCGACGGTGACGATGCCGGTCGGCACGGCGATGATGCCGTAGCCGAGAATCATCAGGATCGAGGCGAGAAACTGCCCCGGGCCGGTCTGGGGGGAGATATCGCCGTAGCCGACGGTGGTCATGGTGACGACGGTCCAGTAGATGCTGCGGGGAATGCTGGTGAAGCCGTGGGCGGTCCCCTCGATCATGTACATGAGCGAGCCGAAGATGATCATCAGGGTGACCACGGTGAAGAGAAAGACCTGGATCTTGCGGCTGCTCGCCTTCAGCGCCCGACCGAGCAGGCGCGCCTCGTCGAGGTACTGCACCAGCTTGAGCACGCGAAAGACCCGCAGGATGCGCAGGATGCGGATGACCAGCAGGTAGTGGGTGCCCGCGATCAGCAGACTCAGATAGGTGGGGAGGATCGCCAGCAGGTCGACCACCCCGAAAAAACTGGTGGCGTAGCGCAAGGGGCGGCGCACGCTCGCCAGGCGCAGAACGTACTCGACGGTGAAGAGCAGGGTGAAGAACCACTCGATGCCCACCAGCAGGGGACCGTAGGCGGCGCGCAGAGGCTGCACGCTCTCGGCCATGACCGCAGCGACGCTGGCCAGGATGCTGACGATGAGCAGCACGTCGAAGGCCTTGCCGCCGGGGGTGTCGGCCTCGAAGATAACCTCGTGCAGGCGGTGGCGCCAGCTCTGTTCGTCGCGGGAGGACGGTTGCAGGTCGTCGTTCATGATCGTATTTCGCCTGTTGGTCCCTGTTCAACCCTTGACGGGAGGATCGCCGTTCGGTGCTAACCCTGGGCGAAGAACTGCACCGCGAGAATCAGGCTCATCAGCGCCACCGCCAGCCAGCAGGAGACGATGTCGGAGCTCTTGGTCGGGGGGTTGGCCGCCATCGCCCGCGCCTGCTCGGTGATCACCCCGGCGGGGACCCGCGCCAGCAGGGTCTGCACCAGGCGCGGAAAGTCGTCGTAGGCGTTGGAGATAATGAGGAAGTGCTCCTCGGTGCTGAGGCTCAGGAAAGCGCGCTTGCGCACCACCACCGACTCGACCTCGGTGAGATCGGCGTAGCGCAGGCTCTTGTCGCGCAGGAACTTGTGTACGGTAACGGCGTCATCGCCGACCTCGGCACGCCGGGCCAGGCTCTCGACCAGGATGACCGCCACCGGGATGATCATGATGCCGAGAATGATGATTTTGCCGCCGGTCTGCCCCTGCAGGATGACCACCGCCAGCAGCGCCAGCGATACCGCCAGCAGCAGCCCCAAGGGCAGGAGAAAGACGCGCCGGATGCGGAACGATTGAGCGCCGCTGGAAACTTCGGCCGAGGTCGCGTTCATGGCCCCTCCCCGCGCACGAAGGAGCCGCTTTTGCCGCCGTGCTTCTCGAGCAGACGGATCTCGCCGATGACCATCGCCTTGTCCACCGCCTTGCACATGTCGTAGACCGTCAGCGCCGCCGCCGACACCGCGGTCAGCGCCTCCATCTCGACCCCGGTTTTGCCGCCGACCTTGACCCGCGCCTCGATCTCGATCCGCCCCGCGCCGGGGTGGGGAAAGAAATCGATCTTCACCGAATTGAGCATCAGCGGATGGCACAGGGGAATCAGCTCGGGCGTCTTCTTCGCCGCCATGATGCCGGCGATGCGCGCCACGGCGAAGACGTCGCCTTTTTCCACGGTGCGGTCGAGGATGCGCGCCAGGGTCGCCTCCTCCATCCGGATCTCGCCGCGGGCCACCGCCAGCCGCTCGCTCTCGGCCTTGCCGCCGACATCGACCATCACCGCCTTGCCCTCGGCGTCGAAGTGGGTGAACTTATCGCTCATGTCTTTAATCCTCGAAAGTAGAAAAAAGTTACCACGAATCACACCAATGACACGAATCGAAAGGGCGAAAAAAGATCAAGGTTGAGCCACCAAGACACCAAGAGCTTTTGGCCTTTAACTCTCTCCTTCTCTCCGCCTCTCCGTTAAAGCCTTGCCAGTTTTTATTCGTGTCATTCGTGAAACTCGTGGCTCCCCGAAGCCCCTAATCGAAAATCCCGTCCAGCATCTCCCCCGCGCTCTTGATGCCGAAGAGTTGCAACCCCTTGGGCGCGTCGAGATTCTTGAGGCTGCTCGCCGGCAGAAAGCAGCGATCGAAGCCGAGGCGCGCGGCTTCCTTCACCCGCAGCTCGGGGTGGGAGACGGCGCGCACCTCGCCGGCCAGCCCGACTTCGCCGAAGACGATGGTGCGCGCCGCGATCGGCCGGTTGAGATGGCTCGAGGCGAGCGCCGCCATCACCCCGAGATCGACCGCCGGCTCGTCGAGGCGCACGCCGCCGGCGACGTTGAGAAAGATATCCTGCGCCAGCAGCGACAGGCCGACCTTCTTCTCCAGCACCGCCACCAGCAGCGACACCCGGTTTTGGTCGATGCCCATGGTGGTGCGCCGCGGGGTGCCGAAGGAGCTGCCCGAGACCAGCGCCTGCAGCTCCACCAGGATCGGCCGGCTCCCCTCCAGCGCCGGCACCACGGCGCTGCCCGCCGCCCCCTCGGGGCGCTCGGAGAGAAAGAGTTCGGAGGGGTTGCTGACTTCGGCCAGGCCGCTGTCCTTCATCTGGAAGACGCCGATCTCGTTGGTCGAGCCGAAGCGGTTCTTGACCGCGCGCAGAATGCGGTAGGGATGGCCCGGCTCCCCCTCGAAGTAGAGCACCGTGTCGACCATGTGCTCGAGCATGCGCGGCCCGGCGATGGCGCCGTCCTTGGTGACATGGCCGACGAGAAAGGTGGGGATGCCGTCGCCCTTGGCCACCTGCATCAGCTTGCCGGCGCACTCGCGCACCTGGCTGACGCTGCCCGGCGCCGAGTCGAGGGCGGCGGTGAAAATCGTCTGGATCGAGTCGATCACCAGGAAGGCCGGTCGCAGTTCGCGCACCCGCTCGAGAATCGCCTCGAGGGAGGTTTCGGCCAGCAGGTAGACCCGCTCGGCCTTGACCCCGAGCCGCTCGGCGCGCAGCTTGACCTGGCGGGTCGATTCCTCGGCGGTGACGTAGAGGGCGCTGCCCTGCTCGGCGAGGCGGCTGATCGCCTGCAGCAGCAGGGTCGACTTGCCGATGCCGGGGTCGCCGCCGATGAGGATGAAGGAGCCCGCCACCACGCCGCCGCCGAGCACCTGGTCGAATTCGCCGATGCCGCAGCGCAGCCGGTCTTCGGCGGTCACCGCCACCTCGGTCAGCAGCTGCGGCCGGCTCGCCTCGGCGGCCACCCAGGCATTGCCCCGGGCGGGAGCCAGCTTCTCCTCGACCAGGGTGTTCCACTGGCCGCAGTCGGGGCAGCGGCCGAGCCACTTGGGGCTCTGACAGCCGCACTGCTGGCAGGTGTAGATGGTTTTGTTCTTATTTTTGGCTGCTGTCACGGCGCCTCCAGTCGGGGCATTCTAAGCCGGGCGCCGGGTGCTGTCAACGCGCCATATCCTTGCATTTTTTCGGGAATCCCGGGGAAAAAACCGAGATTTTCCCAGGAATCGCGACCCGGGAAAGCCGGCCCCCGCGAGGCATTCGCCGTCTGCGCGCCTCAAGCATCGGGAAAATCGCCAAACCGCGAAAAGAATCAAACCTTTAACTGGTCCCCGGCCATTTTTGTTGTAAACTTCTAAGTTCTCGCTGGTCAATTTTCCAAAGGAGGAAAACAATGATCAAAACCCACGCGTTGAAATTGTTGGCCCTCGCCCTGGCGGCGACCCTGCTGGTCTCGGCGCAAACGCCGGCGCAGGCCGCCAAGTCCCTGATCATCGCCACCGCCACCACCGGCGGCACCTACTACCCGGTGGGGGTCGCCATCGGCACCCTGATCAGCATCAAGCTGGCCAAGGATGACGGCATCACCGCCACCGCCATCAACTCGGCCGGCTCCGGCGAAAACGTGCAGATGCTCAAGAACAACGAATGCGACCTCGCCATCCTCCAGGGTCTCTACGGGATGCAGGCCTACCACGGCAAGGGCAGCTACGCCGGCGACCCGATGAAGAAGATGGCCGGCATCACCATGCTGTGGCAGAACGTCGAGCACTTCGCCCTGCTCAGCAAGTACGCCAAGACCGGCACCATCATGGACCTGAAGAACCTCGGCCAGAAATTCTCCATCGGCAAGCGCGGCAGCGGCACCGAGGGCTCGGGCCGGGTCATCCTCGAAGCGCTGGGGATCGAGCCGGACAAGGATTTCACCACCGAGTACCTCGGCTACAACCCCTCGGTCGACGCCATGCAGGACGGCCGCATCGCCGGCGCCAACATTCCCGCCGGCGTCCCCGTGTCGGCCATCACCCAGATGTACGCCATGCTCGGCGACAAGGCCACCGTGCTCGACTTCAGCGATGAGCAGCTCGCCACCGTCAACGGCGATGTCGAGCTGTGGACCCGCTTCGCGATCAAGCCCGACACCTACCCGGGCCAGAAAAAACCGATCAACACCATCGCTCAGCCCAACCTGCTGGTCGCCTCCACCGATCTCGACGAGGAGACGGTCTACAAGATCACCAAGACCATCTACGAGAACCTCCCCTTCCTCAACAACATCCACGCCGCCACCAAGGCGATGGCGCTGGAGCAGGCCATCGGCGGCATGCCGATGCCGCTGCATCCCGGCGCCGTCAGATATTTTCAGGAAGCCGGCGTCAAGATTCCCGAAAAGCTGATGCCGCCCAAGTAATTGCGGCTTGCAGTTCCCGGCCGGGAGGCACAGCCGCAGACGCCTCCCGGCCCCTCTCCCCCCTCTGAAGCACAGGCAGGTTGACCCATGACGAACGCCCAGGGCACACCGCAGAACCCCAAGCTCGAAGCCGACCAGGGGGAGGCCCTGGCGGTACAGCGCAAACTCACGGCCTTTCCGGCCCGGTTCGTGTTCGTGGTCGGCATTCTCATGTCGCTCACCCACATCTGGTTCAACACCTTCGGGGTCATCTCCGAGCTCCAACGCAACGCGGTGCACTACGCCTTCGTGCTGCTGCTCGGCTTCGTCTTCTACCCCCTGTCGAAAAAGAAACCCGACCAGACCCTGCCGATTGACTTCATTCTGGCGGTTCTCGGCCTGGCGGCGGGCTTCTACCTGATTTTCTTCGAGGACGCCCTGCACGCCCGCAACGAGGTGCCGATCCTGCGCGACCTGATCTTCGCCGGGATGGCGGTGGTGCTGCTGGTCGAGCTGACGCGACGCTGCACCGGCTGGCTGATCCCGCTGCTGGCGACCTTCTTCATCAGCTACGTGACCTTTCTCGGCAAGCACTTCTCGGGGCTGCTGCAGTTTCGCGGCGTCACCTGGGAGCGGCTGCTCTACCGCATGTACTTCGCCCCCGACGGCATCTTCGGCACTATCGCCAGCATCAGCTCGACCTACGTCTTTCTCTTCATCCTGTTCGGCGCCTTCCTGCTCAAGTCGGGGGCCGGCGACTTCGTACTGAAACTGGCCATGTCGCTGATGGGGCGCACCGTGGGCGGGCCGGCCAAGATGGCGGTGGTGGCCAGCGGCCTGATGGGGAGCATTTCGGGGAGCGCGGTGGCCAACACCGTCGGCACCGGCTCGCTCACCATTCCGCTGATGAAGCGCACCGGCTTTCGCCCGCATTTTGCTGCCGGGGTGGAGGCGGCCGCCTCCACCGGCGGCCAGCTGATGCCGCCGATCATGGGGGCGGGCGCCTTCATCATGGCGGAATGGACCCAGATTCCCTACCTCAAGATCATCGGTCTCGCCACGATTCCCGCGATCATGTACTTCGCTTCGGTGATCTTCTTCGTCCACCTGCGCGCCCGCCGCCGCGGCCTCGAGCCGCCGGAGAGCTCGGAGATTCCCCGCACCCGCGACGTGCTGCGGGCGGGTTGGCATTTCCTGATCCCGATCGGGCTGCTCATCGGCCTGCTGATGTACGGCTTCACCCCGACCTACTCGGCCTCCCTCGCCACCTTCAGCGTCATCGCCGCCAGCTGGCTGCGCCGGGAAACCCGCATGGGCCTCGCCGAGATCGCCGAGGCGCTCTTTCTCGGCGCCAAGAACATGATCTCTACCGCGGTGGTGCTGCTGTGCTCGGGCATCATCGTCGGCATCGTGCTGATGACCGGGATGGGCACCACCTTCTCCATCGTCGCCATGGACCTCTCCGGCGGCAACCTGTTCGTGATGATCCTGCTGGTGGCGCTCGCTTCGCTGATCCTGGGGATGGGCCTGCCGGTGACCGCCAGCTACATCGTGCTCGCGGTGCTGCTCGCCCCGGCCATGCAGATGATGGGCATCAGCATCATCGCCGCCCACATGCTGATCTTCTGGTACAGCCAGGACGCCAACGTCACCCCGCCGGTGTGCCTGGCGGCCTACACCGCCGCCGGCATCGCCGGCAGCAAACCGCTCAAGACCGGGATGGAAGCCTGGAAGCTGGCCAAGGGGCTCTATCTGATACCGCTGCTCTTCTGCTACACTCCGATCCTGTTCGAGGGGCCGCTGTGGCTGGTGATCGAGGCGATGGTCTCGGGGATGATCGGGCTCTTTTCCTTCGCCATCCTCTCCGAGGGCTTTTTCTTCCGTTTCGCCAGCTGGCCGGTGCGCATCGCCTTCGGCGCGGTGACGGTGCTGATGTTCTGGCCCGGCTACCAGACCAATGGGGTGGGCTTCGCCCTCTTCGTCGTCCTGTCGCTGATTCAGAAGCTGGGGGGACAAAAGGTCTCCGGGACGCCGGCTGCCCCATGAACGGAGCCTGCGGCATCGGCACCGCAAAGTCGGACTCAAACAGGAATAACGGTGCTTCTCCTTAACGCGAGCCGAGGTCGCCGATGCAATCCGATCCCTGGTTTCTCGCCGCCTTCCTGGTCACCCTCGGCGGCATGCTCTGGATCGCCGTCGCCGGCAGCGGCCGGGTCGCGAGCGGCAGCGACTTCTCCCTCGCCGGCCGCCGCGCCGGCCCCTGGAAGGTCTCCGGCGCGATCATGGGCACCCTGGTGGGGGGGGCGTCGACCGTCGGCACGGTGCAGCTCGCCTTTCTGTTCGGCCTCTCGGCCTGGTGGTTCACTCTCGGCGCCGGGCTCGCCTGCCTGCTCCTCGGGCTCTTTCTCGCCGCGCCCCTGCGCCGCAGCGAAGTCGAGACCATCCCCCAGTTCATCGCGCGCTTTCACGGCGAGCGGGTGCGCAAGGCGGCCAGCCTCTTCTCGGCGCTCGGCATGTTCATCCACATCGTCGCCCAACTGCTGGCCGGCAGCGCCATCCTCTCCACCCTGTTCGGCCTCTCGCTGCGCCAGGGAGCGCTGGCCGCCGCCCTGCTGGTCGCCCTGGTCACCTGGCGCGGCGGCATGCCCGGCGCCGGAACGCTGGGGCTGGTCAAGCTCTGCTTTCTCTATCTCGCCATGGTCGGCGCCGGCGTCGCCGCTTTCGGCCACAGCGGGGGAATAGCCGGGTTGCGCCAGGGCTTCGCCCCCTTCCCGTGGTTCAGCCTGTTCGGCTACGGGACGGCGCAGGGGGTCTCCGACCTGGTGTCGATGCTGGTCGGGGTGATCTCCACCCAGACCTACCTGCAGGCGGTCTTTTCCGCCCGCGACGCCGGCGCCGCGCGCCGCGGCGCGCTGATCAGCGCGGTGCTGATTCCGCCGCTGGGGCTGTTCGGCATCGCCGTCGGCCTGTTCATGCGCCAGAGCGCCCCGGCCATCGACAGCGCCCGGGCGCTGCCCCTGTTTCTGCTCGAGCACATGCCGCCGCTCTTTGCCGGGCTCGCTTTCGCCGCCCTGCTGATCGCGGTGGTCGGCACCGCCTCAGGCCTGACCCTCGGGGTCGGCACCACCCTCAAAAGCGACCTCTTCGCCCGGCGCGGCGACGGCGCACGGGAGCTGCGCTTCGCCCGCGGCCTCACCCTGGCGACGGTCGCCCTCGCCCTGGCGCTGGTGCTGGCCAACCTCGGCTCGGCGATCATGCAGTGGAGTTTTCTCTCCATGGGGCTGCGCGGCGCGACCCTGTGCCTGCCGCTGCTGGCCGGAATTTTTCTCGGCGCCCGCACCTCGGCCCGCGGCGGCGCCCTGTCGGTGGTGCTGGCGCCGCTGTGCGTCAGCGCCGCCGGGCTGCTCGATTTCACCCTCGTCCCGCCCCTGTTTCTCGGGCTGGCGGTCTCACTCGGCGCTTTTGCCCTTGGCTTCGCCCGGGATCGCCGCCGCGCCTGATACGGCGGATGGGGTTGGCCGAACTCGGGGATTTCTTTGCCTTTTTTGGGGCGATCTTCAGCCAAAGCTTTTTTACAGGGATGAACAGGATGAACAGGATAAAAAACTAACCAAAAGGAACACATAATCCTGTATATCCTGAATATCCCTGTTAATTTGCTTTTTTAACCCCTTCAGGCTCGGGTGAGTCGCGGTTTGGGCCGAAGATAAGCGCCAATCAGTTTCTGTTTCCAGGGCTTCCTAAAATTTTCTTACCATAGTAAAGTTAACCGTTGAGGTGACCAATGGCGCAAGTCGAACTCAAATACGGAATCCGAACCTTTTCCTGCGATCTGCCCGGCGCCGAGGTTCTGCAGCCCCGGCCGCAGCCGCCAGCGCAGCCGGCCGCCGCGCTGGTGCGGGCGGCTCTCGCCGCACCGCTCGGCACCCCGCCCCTGCGCGACATCGTGCGCCCGGGGGAAAAGGTCGCCATCGTCACCTCGGACGTCACCCGCTACACCGGCAGCGAGCATTACCTGCCGGTGCTGGTGGACGAGCTCAACGCCGCCGGCATCGCCGATTGCGACATCCTCATCGTCATCGCCCTCGGCATCCACCGCGGCCAGAGCGAGGCCGAGCACCGCAAGATCCTCGGGCCTCTGTACGGGCGCATCGCGGTGATCGACCACGACTGCGACAACCCGGCCGAACTCCTCACCCTCGGCGAAACCGGCAGCGGCCTGCCGGTGGCGGTCAACCGCCACGTGGTGGAGGCCGACCGGGTGATCGTGACCGGCACCGTCGGCTTTCACTATTTCGCCGGCTTCGGCGGCGGGCGCAAGGGGCTGATTCCCGGGGTGGCGAGCCGCGAGACCTGCATGGCGACCCATTTCGGCGTGTTCAACCCGCCGCAGATCGGCGGCAAGCACCCGCGGGCGGTCACCGGCGTGCTCGAGGGCAACCCGGTGCACCAGGCGATTCTCGAGGCCGCGCGCATGGTCGAGCCCGACTTTCTCCTCAACACGGTGCTCTCCCCGGACAAGGAGATCGTCGCGGTCTTCTGCGGCGAACTCGAGCGCGCCCACCTCGCCGGCTGCGAGCTGTGCCGCGATCTCTACAGCGTGGCGCTGACCGCGCCGGCCGACCTGGCGGTGGTCTCCTGCGGCGGCCATCCCAAGGACATCAATTTCATCCAGGCGCACAAGGCCCTCGACTACGGAGTCAACGCGGTGCGCCCGGGCGGCACCCTGATCCTGCTCGCCGCCTGCCCGGACGGCTTCGGCAACAAGACCTTCTTCGACTGGTTCCGCTATCGCAACCTCGGCGAGTTCGAGACCGCCCTGCGCAACCGCTACGAGATCAACGGCCAGACCGCCTATTCCACCCTGATGAAGGCCCAGACCTACCGGGTGATTCTGGTGAGCGAATTCGGCCCCACGGAAACCGCCGGGATGGGGATGGAAAAAGCCGTCGATCTCGCCGCGGCCCTGGAGATGGCGCGCGCGGGGCTCTCCGCCGCGCCGCGCATGGTGGTTATTCCCGACGGCGGCACGGTGCTGCCGGTGAGGGCCCAGGGATGACAGGAGCCCCATGAACGAAGTCACGCCCACGCCGGCGCCCCTGAGCCGGCACGAGATCCTGCAGCGGGTGATCCAGTCCGAGTCGCTGCCGACCCTGCCCACGGTGGCGGCCAAGCTGCTCTCGATCACCTCCCGGGAGGAGACCACGGTGCAGGATATCGCCAACCTGATCGCCCACGACCTGTCCCTTTCGGCCAAGGTGCTGCGGGTGGTCAACTCGGCTTTTTACGGTCTCTCCGCCAAGGTCGGCAGCATTCAGCAGGCGGTGGCGATCCTCGGCATCCACGCGGTGCGCAGCCTGGTCCTGAGTTTTTCCCTGCTCAACCTGCGCCGCGACCCGCACGCCAGCTTCGACTACAAACGGTTCTGGGAGCGCTCGCTGGCGGCGGCCGTCTCCGCCCGACTGATCATGGCCCGCCTCGATCAGAAAGCCAAGGAAGAGGTCTTCATCGCCGGGTTGCTGCAGAACATCGGCGAGATGATCCTCGCCCTCGAATTTTCCGACGCCTATGCCCAGGCTCAGATTCTGGTTGTCCAGGGACGCGAAGAGCTGCTCGCCGAGCAGCAGGCGCTCGGTGTCGACCACGCCGTCATCGGCCACGCCATCGCGAAAAAATGGGGGTTCCCCCTTTCCCTGCAGCTTCCCATCGCGTATCATCACAGCCCCTTGAGCTATCTCGGCAAGGATGAGGCGATCGACCGGACCAACAAGGTGATCTATCTCTCGGGACTGCTGGCCAACGTCTTCTATTCCGACCGCCCCGAGGTCTTTCACCGGCGCTTCGTCGGCGAGGCGCACAAGCTGCTCGGCCTCGATCCCGCGCTGACCGACACCCTGGCGGCGGAGGTGCACACCGAAGTCAACCGCGCCGCCAGCTATTTCGGCATGGAACTCAAGCTCGAGCACTCGATCGAGGAGATCTTGCAGGAGGCCAACGAGCGGCTCGGCCAGCTCAACATGACCTACGACCAGATGAACCGCGAGCTGCTCGACGCCAAGATGGCTCTGCACCGCCTGACCCGGGAGCTGCAGGAGAAAAACCGCCGGCTCGAAGATCTGGCCAATCTGGACGGGCTGACCGGGGTTTTCAACCACCGCTATTTTCAGTCGTTCCTGCAGAAGGAGATCAACCGCTCCCAGCGCCACGGACACCCCTTGAGCCTGGTCATGGCCGACGTCGACAACTTCAAGGGCTTCAACGACCGCTTCGGCCACCAGGCGGGGGATTTCATCCTGAAGGAGATGTGCGAGGTGATCGCGACGCTGCTGCGCGAGTACGACCTGATCGCCCGCTACGGCGGCGAGGAATTCGCCTTCGTGCTGCCGGAGACCGAGGCCGAGGCCGCCGTCAAGGTCGCGGAGAAAATTCGCGCACGCCTGGCCAAAACGACCTTCGAGCGCGACGGCCAGCGCCACCAGGTCACCCTGAGCCTCGGCGTGGCGACCATGGATTCCGCCACCGGGCCGCTGTCCCCCGACGAGCTCATCGCCCGCGCCGATCAGGCCCTGCTGCAGGCCAAGAAGCGGGGAAAAAACCAGGCCCTCTGCTACAGCGGCCGCGGCGGCTGGCTGGGGCGTCTCTGGCCCGGCAAAACCGACCATTAATCTTCAATTGCTAAGAACTGCGATTTTTCCTACAGGATAGAGCCATGATCGACTCCCGTTGCATCCGCATTCTGCAGGACATCGTCGGCAAGGAGAACGTCTCCAGCGAAAAAGCCGACCTCATCTGCTACAGCTACGACGCCACCAAACAGAAATATCTGCCCGACGTGGTGGTGCATCCCCAGACCAGCGAACAGATCAGCCTGATCATGAAGATGGCCAACGCCGAGAAGATCCCGGTCTTCCCCCGCGGGGCGGGGAGCGGCTTCAGCGGCGGCTCGCTGCCGACCAAAGGCGGCATCGTGCTCACCACCGAGCGCATGGACCGGATTCTCGAGATCGATCAGGAGAACCTGGTGGCGGTGGTGCAGCCGGGGGTCATCACCGAGCAGTTTCAGCAGGCGGTGGAAAAGGTCGGGCTGTTCTATCCCCCCGACCCGGCCTCGCTCAAGTTCTCCACGCTGGGCGGCAACGTCGCCGAGTGCGCCGGCGGCCCGCGCTGCGTCAAGTACGGCGTGACCAAGGACTACATCCTGGGGATGGAGGTCGTCACCCCCACCGGCGACATCATCACCACCGGCGGCCCGACCATGAAAGGAGTGGTCGGCTACGACCTGACCAAGCTCATGTGCGGCTCGGAGGGGACCCTCGGCGTCATCACCCGAATCGTGATCAAGCTGCTGCCGCTGCCCGAGGCGAAAAAAACCATGCTGGTGCTCTTCGACTCCATCGACGGCGCGGCGCAGGCGGTATCAAGCATCGTGCGCAACAAGATCATCCCCGCCACTCTCGAGTTCATGGACGGGCGCACCATCGACTGCGTGCGTCAGGCCACCGACCTGCAAGTGCCGGACAACGCCCGCGCGGTGCTGATCATCGAGGTCGACGGCGACCGCGAGTTTTTGGACAAGCAGGCGCAAAAGATCGCCGACATCATCGCGCCCCTGGGGGTGGTGGAGACCCGCATCGCCGAGACCCCGGCCGAGAGCGAGGCGCTGTGGCAGATCCGCCGCTCGGTGTCGGCCTCCCTGCGCAAGGTCAACCCCGACAAGTTCAACGAGGACATCTGCGTGCCGCGCTCCAAAGTCCCCGAGATGATCCGCAAGATCGACGCCATCTCGGATAAGTACGCCATCCCCATCGTCAACTTCGGCCACGCCGGCGACGGCAACATCCACGTCAACATCATGATCGACAGAAAAGTGCCGGGCGCGCTGGAGAAGGCGGAGAAAGCCATCGAGGAGGTCTTCCGCGGCACCCTCGAACTCGGCGGCACCATGAGCGGCGAGCACGGGGTCGGCATCGCCAAGGCGCCCTACATCCCGCTCGAGATCACCGAGCAGACCGCGGCCTACATGAAGACACTCAAGAAGGCGCTCGACCCCAACAACATCCTCAATCCCGGGAAGATCTTTCTCGACAACTGACAAGACAAGGAGGCCACCAAGACACCAAGAGCGCCAAGAAAGGCAAAGGCTTTAACGGAGAGACGCTGAGGGGGAGAGTTCGGAGAGAAAAACCCAATTTTTTGTTTTAAAACCCAAAAAAAGATTTTTCTCTCTCTGTCTCTCCGCCTCTCCGTTAAAAAAGGTTTTCTTGGTGTCCTTGGAGTCTTGGTGGCTCATTCAAGGTTTATGAGCAAACTGAAACAACTCGAAGACTTCCGCGAAGAGATCGAGCAGTGCGTCAAGTGCGGCGCCTGCCGCGCCCATTGCCCGGTGTTCGGCGCCGAGAAGCACGAGGGGCGCGTCGCCCGCGGCAAGGTGGCGCTGGCGAGCGCGCTGCTCGAAGGCGAGATCGGCCTCGAGAAGAAGGTGCTCGAGGACCTCTCCCAGTGCCTGCTGTGCGGCAGCTGCAACGCCCAGTGCCCGAACAAGGTGCCGACCGAGGAGATCGTCGCCGCCGCGCGCCGGCGCATCGCCGAAGAGAAGGGCCTGTCCACCTTCGGCAAGGGAGTGGCCGCGGTGCTCGGGCGCCCCAAACTGATGAACGCCCTGGCCAAGACCGGCGGCGCGCTCTCGGCGCTGCTGTTCAGGCAGCTGCCCGAGAACAGCGGACTGCGCCTGCGCTTTCCCGCCCCCTACCTCGAGCGCGACCGCACCCTGCCGCCGATTGCGGCCAAGCCCTTCCGCGAGCGGGTGCCCGAGGTGATTCCCGGCCGGGAGGGCGCGCCCACCGTCGCCTTTTTCACCGGCTGCGGCATCAACTACATGTATCCGGCGATCGGCGAAGCCTTTCTCGCCGCCCTCAAGTTTCTCGGGGTGACGGTGATCATCCCCCAGGACCAGGCCTGCTGCGGCCTGCCGGCGGTGAGCGCCGGGGCGGCCGGCACGGTGGAGGAGTTGGCGGCGCGCAATCTCGCCGCCCTGACCCGCCGACCGGTCGATTACGTGCTCACCGCCTGCGCCTCGTGCAACGCCGGGGTGGGCAAGATCTACGCCGAGATGGGCGCCGATTACCGGGAGCTGGCCGCCAAGACCAAGGACATCTTCGTCTATCTGGCCGAGCACGGCCTGCCGGAAAAACTCGCTGCCCTGCCCAGAGCGAAGAGCCGCAAAAAAGTCACCTATCACGACCCCTGCCACCTGCGCACCCGCGGCATCACCAAAGAGCCGCGCCAGATTTTGAAAGCGCTGCCGCAGGTCGAATTCGTCGAGATGGAAGGGGCCGGTACCTGCTGCGGGCTGGGCGGCACCTACTCGGTCTATCACTACGACACCAGCAAGAAGATCGGCGCCAAGAAGGCCGCCAGCATCGCCGCCAGCGAGGCGCAGTTGGTCGCCACCGACTGCCCGGGCTGCATCATGCAGTTGCAGGATGCGATCAACCATGGCGGCGGCAAGGCGCGGGCGGTGCATCTGCTCGAACTTTTGGTTGCGGCGTTGCCGGAAGCATTTCTCTCGCATAGAGTCTGAACGCTGATCAACCTCGGCATTGGGAAAAATAGAGCTGCGACGGAACAAACCGTCCGCTTGCCAACCGCGCAAGCGAGGTTACGCGGATCTGCATTGATGCATGGGACGGTCACTGACTCGACTGGAGGAAGTTGGTCGGGACCGGCTCCAATCCGCTCGGCGGAAATTCTCTGCGCTGCGCCCCTTGCGACGTCCGGAGCTTTTCCGGTGCGACGAAGCGCGGGCGCTGTTTTCTTTGCCCGGCGCCGGCGGCAGACGTGATGAAACCCGGCGACAGAAATGCCCGCCGCAGGCGAACGCTTTTTTGATCCAAACTTTTGGGCGAGCAAAAGTTTGGGCGGCGGGCGGGGCCGCGACCCCGCGGTCTTGACCTTGGCCTTCATTTTGACTCAACAAACTCCAGAGGAAACGTCATGCTCCACATCTCCGAACGCCTGACCCTCTACCAGTTCCTCGCCACCCTCTTTCGCTATCCCGATGCCGAGGCGCTGCAGGAGATCCGCGACACCATTTCCCTGGCCGCGGGCATCGTGGTCGAGACCCCGTCTCCCCCCCCCCTTGAGCAACGGCCGGCTGCTCAAGGAGCTGCAGATCGCCTACACCGGGCTCTTCATCAACCGCCTCGGCGGCGCCCCGGCGCTCCCCTACGGCTCGGTCTATCTCGAAGGCGAGAAGCGCCTGGTCGGCGAAAGCACCCGCCGGGTCGCGACCGCCTACGATGCCGAAGGCCTGTCGGTGCAGGAAGGGGACGAGCCCCCCGATTTTCTCGCCACCGAGCTCGAATTCCTCTATTTTCTCCTCGAGCAGGAGGAAAAAGCCCTCAAACGCCAGGACGTCGCCGCCGCCCGCGCCACCGGCGCCAAACAGGCCGGGTTCGTGCAAGCCTTTCTGCTCCCCTGGGTCTTCACCTTCAGCGACCGGGTGCAGCAGACGCCCGACGCCCATCCCCTTTACCGCTGGGGAGCGGCCCTGCTCGCCCGGTTTTTCCATCACGAACGCCAGTGGCTGGAGCGCCTGTCCTGACCCTTTTGTGCGATCGCGGCCTATGCTATGCTGCGGCACCCGATTTCATTGAATTTGTTGGCGGCCACGCCGCCTGTATTTTGAGGAGGATTCCCCGCCATGGAGACTCGCGAGGAGCTTGTCCGCCAGCTCGCCGAGAGCACCCGCCGACAGTTCGCCGCCCGCGGCCCGCTTACCGAAGCCCCTTCCGGTGAGCTCAATTCCTTCCTCGGCCGGGAGATTGCCGCCCTGGTCGCCAAAAGCCCCGACCCCTACCGTCAGATCATCGAAGAGTGGGACGGCTTCGCCCATCAGCTCGACCTCGCCTGGTGGGAGAGCGAGGCGACCCCGAAAAAAATCGTGCTCGGCCTCGCCGCCGCCGTGCTCGAACACGAAGTGCGCCATCTGCTCGACCTTCCCCGCTGAAAATTGAAACTCGCCGCGAGGTGCTATACTTGATCCCATGGACGACGGTTCTTGTCTGAAAGGGGGTCAACTCTATGCAGAAAGACGTGAGAAAATTCGGCATCAGCGACAAGCGCGGCCGGGCAAAGACCAGCGAAGATCCGTACATCCCCGAAGAAGGCCGGGCGGAGCCGGCCATCTGCGAAACCTGTCATGCCCTCTACCGCAACAAGCGCTGGTACCTCGATCCCAAGATGGTGGCGGAGTGTCAAGATGATCCCGGGGTCCATCGGGTCACCTGCCCCGCCTGCCAGAAAATCGCGGAACGCTATCCCGAGGGGATCGTCACCCTGAGTGGCGGCTACCTGTGGGACCACGAGGAGGAAATCCGCAATATCCTGCGCAACGAGGAAAACAAGGCGATGGCCAGGAACCCTCTCGAGCGCATCATGAGCATGGAGCGCGAGGGCGACGACCTCGTCATCAAGACGACCGAGGAAAAACTGGCCGAACACCTGGGGCGGGCCCTGCATCGCGCGCACCAGGGCGAGCTTTCGGTCACCTGGACGGACGAGCACAGCGTCTGCCGGGTGAACTGGGAGCGCGGCAATTAGACACGAGCGGACCGCCCGATCAAATTGAGCGGCCTGTCATCGGGAGAACCGGAAGGAGGCGCACTTCTCCGGTTCTTCTGTTTTCGGAGGATGGCCCCGGTGAATCGTCACCAACTGCTCGAACATACCGCCGACATCGGCATCGAAGCCTGGGGCGAGAGCCGCGCGGCCCTTTACGCCGAGGCGGCCCGCGCCCTGCGCGAGGTGATCGTCGGCAGCGCCCCGGTGGAAAATCGCGAGAGCCGGGAGGTGCGGGCCGCAGGGCGGGACGACGCCGAGCGGCTGGTGGCGTGGCTGGGCGAGGTGCTGTTTTTGTTCGAATCGCGCCAGTTTCTGCCGGCCGCCTTCGAATTTCACTTCGCGGGGGAAGAGGTGCGCGCCCGCATCGGGGGCGAGCTCCTCGACCCCGAACGGCACCCGGTGGAGCGCGAGGTCAAGGCGATCACCCATCATCAGGTTCTGGCCGAACAGATCGAGGGGGGCTGGCACGCCCGGCTCTACCTCGATCTCTAGCGGCAAAGAGCGCGGAGAAACAGCCCGTATCCAATTTCTGCGCGCGAGGTTCTTGTCATGTCCGTCAAGGTCGAACAGATCGATGCCTGCCGCTGGCGCATCCCGCGCGAAGGCAAGATGCGCACCGAGGGGCTGGTCTTCGCCACCCGCGCGATGATCGAGGTGCTGCAGCAGGAGCAGGCCCTGGAACAGGTGCGCAACGTCGCCACCCTGCCCGGTATCGTCGGCCGCTCCATCGCCATGCCCGACATCCACTGGGGCTACGGCTTTCCCATCGGCGGCGTCGCCGCCTTCGATCCCGATGCGGACGGGGTGGTCTCCCCCGGCGGGGTCGGCTACGACATCAACTGCGGGGTGCGGCTGCTGCGCAGCGAACTCGCAGCCGACGCGATCCGCCCGCGCCTGAAGGAACTGGCCGACGCCCTGTTCCGCAACGTCCCCTCGGGAGTCGGCTCCCACCGCAGCGACCTCAAACTGTCGCTGCCCGAGGAGCGCAAGGTGCTCGAACAGGGGGCCGGCTGGGCGGTGAAGAACGGCTTCGGGCACGCGGAAGACCTGGAGCACATCGAGGAGCAGGGAAGAATCGCCGGCGCCGACCCCGAGCTCGTTTCCGAGCGGGCGCTGGAGCGCGGCCGCAACCAGCTCGGCACCCTGGGCTCCGGCAACCATTTTCTCGAAGTGCAGCAGGTCGAGGAGATTCACGACGAAGCGGCGGCGCGGGCGCTGGGCCTCTTCCCCGGGCAGGTCACGGTCTCGATTCACACCGGCAGCCGCGGCCTCGGCTACCAGGTGTGCGACGACCACCTCAAAACGATGCTGCGCGCCTCCGCCAAGTACGGCATCGAGCTGCCCGACCGCCAGCTCTGTTGCGCGCCGCTCACCAGCCCCGAGGGTCGGCAGTACCTGGCGGCCATGGCCGGGGCCGCCAATTTCGCCTTCGCCAACCGCCAGCTGATCACCCACTGGGTGCGCGAAACCTTCGAACAGGTGCTCGGCGAGGGGCCGGCGCGGCTGCGCATGGGGCTGATCTACGACGTCTGCCACAACATCGCCAAGTGGGAGACGCACCAGGTCGAGGGCCGCAACAAACGGCTGTGCGTGCACCGCAAAGGCGCCACCCGAGCCTTTCCGCCCCATCATCCGGAGACCCCGGCACTCTACCGCGACATCGGCCAGCCGGTGCTGATCCCCGGCGACATGGGGCGCTACTCCTACGTGCTGGTCGGCACCCCCGGCGCCTTCGACGAGACCTTCGGCTCCACCTGCCACGGGGCCGGGCGGGTGCTGTCGCGCCATGCCGCCAAGAAGCAGGCCCGCGGCCACAACATCGAGGCGGAACTGGCCGCCCGCGGCATCCTGGTCCGCGCCGCGACCCGCGCCACCATGGCCGAAGAGATCTCCGAAGCGTACAAGGATGTGATGGAAGTGGTCGGCGTGGTGCAGCAGGCGGCCATCGGCAAGATCGTGGCGCGTCTGCGCCCCATCGCGGTCATCAAGGGTTAATCTGGAAGGGAGATGAAAATGAGAGTGTTTCTGACCGGGGGCACCGGATTTGTCGGCTCCGAAATTCTGCAGCAACTGCTCAAGGCGGGCCATACCGTGCGCGCCCTGGTACGCTCGGGCTCGGAGGGCAAACTGCCCATCGAAAAAAACCTCGAGGTGCGCCTCGGCGACGCCACCGAGCCCCAGAGCCTGGAGGGGATGCTGGAGGGTTGCGAGGCGGTCATTCACCTGATCGGCATCATCCGCGAATTTCCCGGCAAGGGCGTCACCTTCCGCAAGCTGCACTTCGAGGCGACCCGCAACCTGGTGGAGGCCGCCCGCGAACAGGGCGTCAAGCGCTACCTGCAGATGAGCGCCAACGGCGTCCGCCGCGATGCCGAGTCGAACTACCACAAGACCAAGTGGCAGGGGGAGGAGACGGTGCGCGGCTCCGATCTCGACTGGACCATCTTTCGTCCTTCGCTGATCTTCGGCCCCGGCGACGAATTCGTCAACATGCTCGCCGACCTGGTGGGCAAGGCCCCGATCGTGCCGGTCATCGGCGACGGCCAGTACCGCATGGCCCCGGTGGCGGTGGAGGACGTCGCCGCCGCCTTCGTCGCCGCCCTCGGCAAACCCGAAACCGTCGGCGAAACCTACCATCTGTGCGGCCCGCAGAGCTTCACTTACGACGAAGTCCTCGACCTCGTCGGACAGGCCCTGGGGCAGGAGAAAGTGCGCAAGGCGCACCAGCCGGTGTGCCTGATGAAGCCGATCGTTTCGCTGATGGAAAACATCCCCCTGTTCCCCATCACCAGCGCCCAGCTCACCATGCTGCTCGAGGGCAACGTCTGCGGCGAGAAGGAAAACCGCAAATGGCGCGATACCTTCGCCATCGAGCCGCGGCCCTTTGCCGAGGGAATTCGCAAATACCTCAAGAAATAGACGGGAGGATTTTCCCCACGGCGCTCTCCCTATTTGAAATCTCTGCGCAAAACACGGATAATGCTCCATTCCCCAAGGAGCCGTCCCCCCTCATGGAGCAGTCCATCTCGATCGAGGCGCGTGCGCTGATGCGCCACGCCATCGCCGAAGCCCACGGCAACGAAGTCTTCTTTCTCGGCCACACCGACGCCCGGTGCCGGGTGGTGGCGGTGGAGGTTCTCGCCCGCGGGCGCGAAGACGCCGTCCCCGCCATTCTGCAGGTGTGCGGTTACGGCGACGTGGTGATCCACAACCACCCCTCGGGGGTGCTGCAGCCCTCGGGGGCCGACATCGAGGTGGCCTCGCGCCTTGGCGCCCTGGGGGTCGGCTGCTACATCGTCGACAACGCCGTCGAAGATCTCTACCGGGTGGTGGAGGCCTTCGCCCCGCGCGAGCGCAAGCGGCTCGATCCGGCGCGGATTGCCGGAATTCTCGCCGAGGGGGGCGTGGTCGCCGGCAGCCTCCCCGGGTGGGAGGAGCGCCCCGAGCAGCTGCGCATGGCCTTTGCCGCGGGCGAGGCCTTCAACCTCAACCAGCTCGCCCTGATCGAGGCCGGCACCGGTACCGGCAAGAGCCTCGCCTACCTGGTCCCCGCCCTGCTCTGGGCGCGGGAGAACGAGGAGCGGGTGGTGGTCTCGACCAACACCATCAACCTGCAGGAGCAACTGGTGCGCAAGGACATCCCCTTCCTGCAGCGGGCCACCGGGCTCGAATTCCATGCGGTGCTGGTCAAGGGGCGCGGCAACTACCTGTGCCTGCGCCGGGCCGAAACCGCCCGCGCCGAGCCGGGGCTGTTCGACGCCGAGGAAGGCGGCGAGCTGCAGGCGCTGCTCGCCTGGGCCGAAACCACCCGCGACGGCTCGCGCGAAGAGCTCACCTTCATCCCCAGGGAGCAGGTGTGGGAGGAGGTGCGCTGCGAGCTCGACCAGTGCGGGCGGGTGCGCTGCGCCCATTACGGCCGCTGCTTTTTTCACCGCGCCCGGCGCGAGGCGGCCGCCGCCGACCTGCTGGTGGTCAACCACGCCCTGCTCCTGTCGGATCTCGCCCTGCGCAACCAGACCGACAACTACACCGCCGCCGCGGTGCTCCCTCCCTTCGACCGCATTATCCTCGACGAGGCCCACCACCTGGAGGATGTCGCCACCCACTTCTTCTCCGCCCAGGTCACCCGCTTCGCCTTCGCCCGCCTGCTCGGCCGCCTGCGCCATCCGCGCAAGCCCGACAAGGGGCTGCTGCCGCGCTTTCTCTCGCAGCTCTCCAAGGAGTTGCCCGAGACCGAGGATGTCCTCTACCGCGACCTGCACGGCCGGGTCGAGGGACTCTACGCCGAGCGCCAGGGGCTGCTCGAGCGGGCGGTGGCGATCCTCGACCAGGTCGGGGAGAACCTCGCCGCCGCCACCGGGCAGGAGCTCCGCGACGGCGCCGAAATCAAGTTCCGCCTGGTTCCCGCCTTTACCGCCGGCGCCGCCTGGGCGCAGATGGCCGAGAAGATCCGCGCCCTCGCCCGCGCCACCGCCGACTTCGCCAAGGCGCTGCGCGCCCTGCTCAAGGCGTGCGAGGGCCTGCCGGAAGCGACCGCCGACAAGCTCCTTTCGGCGCTGGTCGACCTGCGCGGCTGCCTCGGGCGCTGCGAGGGCCTGGCCGCCGATCTCGATTATTTCACCGCCGGCGACGAGGAGAGCTGCGCCTGGTTCGAAGTGGCGCGCCGGCGCATCGGCCAGGGCGAGGGGATCGTCACGCGCCTGTGCACCGCGCCGCTGGAGGTGGCACAATGCCTCAAGGAGGCGGTCTACGACCGCTTTCGCACCGTGGTGATGACCAGCGCCACCCTGGCGGTGGGCGACTCCTTCGCCTATTTTCGCGAGCGGGTCGGGCTCGATCTGGCGGAGCGCGAGCGCCTGCGCGAGCTGCTGCTGCCGTCGCCCTTCGACTACCATCGCCAGACCCTGGTGGCGGTGCCGACCGATTTCCCGGAACCGGGGCGACCGGGCTTCACCGAACGGGCGGGGGAGCTGATCGAGCGCTGCGTGCTCGCCGCCGACGGCCGCACCTTCGTGCTCTTCACCGCCTACAGCCTGCTGCGCCGCCTCCATGGCGAACTCGGCCCGGGCCTCGGCGCCCGCGGCTATCACTGCCTGCGCCAGGGCGAGGCCAACCGCCACCGCCTGCTCAAGCAGTTCGCCGCCGATCCGACCAGCGTGCTCTTCGCCACCGATTCCTTCTGGGAGGGGGTCGATGTGCCGGGACGGGCGCTGGAGCAGGTGATCATCACCCGGCTCCCCTTCCGGGTGCCGACCGAACCGGTGCTCGAGGCCCGCGCCGAGGCCATCGAACAGCGCGGCGGCGATCCGTTCATGAGCTACACCGTCCCCCAGGCGGTGATCAAGTTCAAGCAGGGCTTCGGCCGCCTGATCCGCCACCGCGAGGACCGCGGGGTGGTGCTGATTCTCGACAGCCGGGTGGTGAAAAAGGGCTACGGCCGCATCTTTCTGCGCTCGCTCCCCGAAACGCCCGTCGTCACCGCCCCGGCCGCCGAGGTGCTGGCGGCGATCACCCGTTTTTTCGCCCCCGCCACGGCCCCCTCCCCCTGATTCCCGGCCCGCCGCAACGGTGCGGGATGGTATAGTTTTATCAGTTCCATCTTTGTCAAACCGTATCCAGGGAGTTGACCATGGCCACCCGCGAGAAGAGCCAGCCCCGCGGAACCTGCGAGAGTTTTCTTGAGCGCGCCTTCGACCTGCTCGACCTCGATGACGACCGGCGCCAGCTGTTGCGCGCCCCCTACCGCGAGATCCGGCTGGAACTGCCCCTGCGCCGGCTGGACGGCAGCATCAAGCTGTTCTACGGCTACCGGGTGCAACACGACCACAGCCGCGGTCCCTTCAAGGGGGGGCTGCGCTTTCATCCCGACGTCGACCTCGATCACTTCGTCGCCCTCGCCACCCTCATGACCTGGAAGACCGCCCTGCTCGATCTGCCCTTCGGCGGCGCCAAGGGCGGCGTCGACTGCGACCCGCACGAACTCTCCCCGGGCGAACTGGAAACGCTGACCAAGCGCTTCACCGAGCGGCTCGACGGCTTTATCGGCCCCGACCTCGACATCTGCGCCCCCGACATGGGGACCGGCCCGCGCGAGATGGCCTGGATTCTCGAGAGCTACAGCAAGCGCTACGGCTACGCCCCGGGGGTGGTGACCGGCAAGCCGGTGGCGCTGGGCGGCTCCCTCGGCCGCTTCGAGGCGACCGGACGGGGCGTGGCCCTGGTCACCCGCTGGGCGATCGAGGAGCGCGGCGACGACCTGAAGAAGATGCGCATCGCGATCCAGGGCTTCGGCAACGTCGGCAGCCATGCCGCCCTCTTCCTGCACCAGGCCGGCGCCAAGGTCGTCGCGGTGAGCGACGCCGGCGGCGGGCTGCGGCGCGACGACGGCCTCGACATCGAAAACCTGCGCGAGGCTCTCGGGCGCGAGGACGGCCCCGCCTCCCTGAACGAAATCGACGGCGAAGGCGAGCGCATCGGCAACGAGGACCTGCTGGCCCTCGACGTCGACGTCCTGATTCCGGCCGCCCTGGGCGGGGTCATCACCGCGGACAACGCCGGGCGGATCAGGGCTCCGCTGATCATCGAGGCGGCCAACCTGCCGGTGACCTGCGCCGCCGACCCCGTGCTGCGCGAGCGCGGGACGACCATCATCCCCGACATCCTCGCCAACGCCGGCGGGGTGACGGTCTCGTACCTGGAGTGGGTGCAGAACCGCATCCGCTACCGCTGGGATGAAGAACGGGTCAACCGCGAGCTCGAGGAGAAAATGCGCAGCGCCTGGGACGATGTCGCCCGCCGGGTTTCCCGCGACGGCCTCACCCATCGCGAGGCCGCCTATCTGGCGGCGGTCGCGCGGGTGCTCGCGGCCATCGAAATGCGCGGCTTCTGAGGGACGCGGACGAATAGAATGAATCCGCCGTCGCCTTCTCCCCAGTCCGGGCGCTGGAACCCCCGCATTCTTCTGCGCTATGCCCTGCTGCAGCTGCCGGCCATCGGGCTGCTCGCCGCCGTGCTGTTTGCGCTCAGGCACTGGTCCGGTCTGACCTGGGGGTGGCTGGCGCTGATCGCCGGGGCATGGCTGATCAAGGATATCGTGCTCTACCCCCTGGTGTGGCAGGCTTACGACCCGGCGCCGCGCACCCACGGCAACTCGCTGGTCGGACACACCGGGGTGGTGGTGCGCGAACTGGCGCCGGAGGGGATGGTGGAGATTCACGGCGAGCTGTGGCGGGCGCGCTCCGGAGGCGAACCGGCCCGGTTAGGCGAGGGGGAACGGGTCAGGGTGCTGACGATGGAAGGTCTGCTGCTGCGGGTCGCGCCGACGGAAGACCACAAGAAAGGAAGAGAGGAGATGCCATGAAAGTTTTCGAGATCGATCCGGAACAGGGCTTCAAACTGCTGGCCGGCACCGTGCGCTCGCAGGCGGCGACCATGGTGCTGGCGGCGGGCAAGAAAACCGGCGGCCCGCAAAATACCCATGGCGGCGACCAGTGGCTGTTCGTGCTCGAAGGGGCAGGCCAGGCGACGGTGGGCGGCGAGACGGCCGGGATCAGGGCGGGCTCGCTGGTGCTGATCGCCGCCGGCGAACCCCACGAAATCAGCAACCGCGGCAACGGACCGCTGAAAACCCTGAGCTTTTACGCGCCGCCCGAATTCTGAGGCCGGCCGCCGGCGGCGAGCTCCTCAAGCACTTCGCGAAAGCGCTGGTGCGCACGGCGGAGATCGACCTCCCCCCGCTCGCAGCGAAGGCAGAACCAGGCCAGCTCATGCAGAAGAACCGCCCGCTCGGCGGCGAGTTGCTCGGTTTTCGCCTCAAGTTCGCGCAGCCGCTCCAGGTCCTGTTCCGCCCGGCGGGCGCGCGCCGCCTCGGCCTGCCAACGGCGGTGAGCCTCGCGGGCGCGCTCTTCCCAGTCGCCGCTCGCGACCGCGGGCGGCGGCGAAGTCTCCGCCGATGCTGCGGCGCCGGAGAGAGGGTCGGCGAGCAGGCCGCGCAGGCTCTGCGCCCCGTCGGCGTGCGCCGCGACCAGGACACCGGGCCTCTCGTCGATGCGCCTTTCGAGATTCTGCAGCAGCCGCCCGCATTCGCTGCGCCGCTCCAGCTCCCGCTGAATCTGATCGATCTTGCGCTGAAGATCCATAAACCCTCCCCGTCCCTGGGGTTCTGCGGCGGAAGCGACCACCTCCCGCGACAACTCTCTTATCGACCGAAAGCCGGTCAAACTTTACCGGCGCACTCCCGACGGCAGCAGATCCCTTGAACCCGCCCCACCAACCGACCTACCGGTTCGATCCGGGCCGAGCCACCGGGGCGGGGTCAGGCGGCAATCTTTCGTTGACTAGAATGATTAAATTAATTATCCTCAACAATATCCCTGTGCTGAGGTTTGGCCGCCACTCAACGAGGTGCCCGATGGAAGAGCGATTCGCGGAAAAACGTGCCGCCAAGCGGAGAAATTCCATTTACTACCTCGAGGTCTTCGATCTCGAGCGCGGCGGACTGCTGGGGCGCCTGGTCGACATCACCACCGACGGGATGATGCTGATCAGCGAACAACCCCTCGCCCCCCACCGGACCTACCAGTGCCGCATGGTCCTGCCCACCGAGATTCTCGGGCGCAGCAACATTCTCTTCGACGCGACCTGCATGTGGAACCGCCGGGCGCTCAACGAAGAGTACTTCGAGGCCGGCTTCCGCTCGCTGATCGCCGACCCCGGCGACATCGACGCCATCGAAATGCTGATCCAGCACTTCGCCTTCAAGGACCTCTGAGCGACCGGCTCCCGGGCCGTCCCCCATTGGGCACGGGCGCAAATCGCCCCCACGGCGCCAGGCTGTCTCTTTTCCGGTATTTTTCCGGAATTTTGCCATCCACTTCTTCCCTCTGAGGGCACCATGACCTCAACCCCCAACGCGAATATCGCCAGCGGCCCCAGCCCGCTGGTCGCGCACATCGCTCCCTTCGTCGCCTGGCTGGTGCTGATGGAGGCGCTGCCGCGCACCGCCTGGGGCTATGCCGTCCGCACCCTGACCGGCGCCGCCCTGCTGCTGTGGTGCCGCCCCTGGCGCTTCTACCGTCGCCCCCGCCTCGGCCACCTGCCGCTGGCCCTGGCGGTGGGAGTGGGCGTCTTCGTCGTCTGGATTGTGCCTGAGCTGCCCCTGTGGCGGCAATGGCCGGCGCTGGACGAATTCTATCGCCGCTGGGGCATCTTTCCCCCCTGGGAAACGGCCGCCCCGGCCGGCGCCAGCCCCTATTCCCCCGAGGTCGCCGGCCGGGCGCTGGCCGGAGTGCGGCTGCTCGGTTCGGCACTGATCATCGCGCCGATCGAGGAATACTTCTGGCGCGGTTTTCTCTACCGCTGGCTGGTGGAGCGCGAATTTCTCGCCGTCGATCCCGGCCGCTTCCAGGCCGGGGCCTTCTGCGTCACCGCCTTGCTCTTCGGGCTCGAGCACGACCGCTGGCTGGTGGGCATCGTCGCCGGGGTCGCCTACGCCGGCCTGATGCTGCGCACCCGCGACCTGGGCGCGGCGATCGCCGCCCACGTCGTCACCAACCTGCTGCTCGGCCTCTACGTTCTGGCCGCCGGCGCCTACGCCTTCTGGTAAGGGCCGGGACACACCCTTTCCCCCCGAGCTCACGCCTGCTCGTTTCCGCTCCCCCCTCAGCCGCCCGGGGCCGCCCACCCGGCTCTTTGGCTCCGGGCCTGCTGTTGCGCCCCAGCGACGCCCGCCGGAACGCCGCAACCTCCCTGTTTTTCTCCCTTCCCGACATCTTCGGCAAATTACTGTGGTTTCCCACAGCCGGGGTCGTCGCCGCAAAGTGACAAAAGACGCCCATTTTTCTCAGGGGACGGCGAGAAGAGGTCAAAACCACAAGGTAAAATCCTGTATTTATTTATTTTTTTCAAACTGGCACAGGCCTTGATATACCCATCGGCAACACGGAACCGAATTTTTCCACTCCCCCGGCGGGGAGCGGCATGTTGTTCCGCCAAACCAGAAGCAGCCCTGACAAGGAGGACTCTCACATGAAAGCTCTGAAAAAAAACCGGATCGCCGCCGTTCTGACCCTGGCCGCCAGCGCCCTTTTCCTGGCCCAGACCGCTCTGGCCGCCTATCCCCCCGACGCCACCCGCACCGCCGGCCCGCAAGCGAGCGAGGTTCATGTCACCAGCAGCAACGGCTTCAACCTGGCTGTGATGGTCGTCGGCGCCGAGGGGGAGAGCAGCGACGCGGTGTCGTGCCCGGTACCCGGGAAGGAAGCCGACACCCCGGAAATGGTGCTGTTTCTCGCCGATCCCCAGGGTGAGATAGTCCAGAATGCCCGGGTGCACTTTCGCGTCACCGACCCCGAGGGAAATGAAACCCATCTGCCGGTCACCGAAGAGCTCGCCGGCTATACCGCTCCGGTCAAATGCGCCAGCGCCGGCACCTACCAGGTGGTCGCCACGGTGGTGACCGGGACCGAATTTCTCCAGGAGAAATTCCAGTACACGGTCCGTTAACCCCTGACCCACGGCGGACCCCTTTGCGGGTCCGCCGTTTTTTTTCGTTTTTTCCCACGCTTTCCCCCCCGCCCCTTGCCCTGCACCTCCCCGCTGTGCTTAAATTGTTCTGTTAATTTTCCTTTCATCGCTTGACGATCTTTCCAACCCGTCCGGCCCGCGCCTGCGTCATCGTCGACTCGCCGGTCATTTCCCTCAAAGAAGCCCATGCCTGCATTGAAAAAAATCGTCGTTCTCTTCGTCGCCGTCTTGAGTCTGGTGCCCGGTTCCGTTTTCGCCTTTTCCGACGCCAAGGCCGATTTCGATCTCAACCGCGCGCGCCTGCTCAGCTTTGTCATCCGCCAGCAGCTGGTCTCGCACCACTACAGTCACAAGCCCCTCGACGACGAGTTGTCGGCGGCGGCCTTCGGTCTCTACCTCAAGCAGCTCGACCCGCAGAAGCGCTTTCTGCTGCAGGAAGACGTGGCGCGGCTGAAGCAGTTCGAAAAGAAGATCGACGACGAGATCGCCAGCAGCCGGGTGGAGCTGCCCCTGGTGGCGAGCGAAATTCTCACCCGGCGCATCAGGCAGGTGCAGGCGATGGTGCCCGAAATCCTCGACGCCGGCTTCGACTTCACCGTCGACGAAACGATCGAGAGCGACCCGGACAAGATCGCCTACCTCAAAACCGCCAAAGAGCTGAGGGAGCGTTGGCGAAAAACCCTCAAGCTCCAGGCGATCAACCGCTTTCTCGCCATGGAGGAGGACGAAGCCTCCAAACCGCAAGGGGAAAAGAAGCGCAGCGAGGCGGAATTGCTCGCCGCCGCCGTCGACAAGGTCCGCAAGAATCAGGAACATCTCTTCGTCCGGGTGCTCGAGGAGAGCGAGCAGGATTTCTTCGACCGCTACTTCAACGCCGTGGCCCGCGCTTTCGACCCCCACTCCAACTATCTGCCCCCCACCACCAAGGAAGATTTCGACATCAGCATGCGCGGCTCCCTGGAAGGGATCGGCGCCACCCTGCGCGAGGACGAGGGCTACATCAAGGTGGTGCGCATCATCCCCGGCAGCGCCGCCTACCGCCAGGGGCAACTCGAAGCCGAAGACACCATTCTCGCGGTGGGAGAAGGGGTCGGTGAGGCCATCGACGTGGTCGATATGCGCCTGCGCGATGCGGTCAGCCTGATCCGCGGCAAGAAAGGGACCGAGGTGCGGCTGACGGTGCGCAAGGCCGACGGCCGCCGGATGGTGATCCCGATCGTGCGCGACGTGGTGCAGATCGAGGAGACTTTCGTCAAGTCGACGGTGCTGCCGGGCACCGGGGAGAGCACTTACGGCTACATCAAGATTCCCAGTTTCTATCGCGACTTCCAGGGCGGGCAGGGCGGCGGCCGCAATTCCACCGACGACATGCGCAAGGAGCTGGAAGCGCTGAAGAAAAAGGGCATCGACGGCCTGGTCCTCGACCTGCGCAACAACGGCGGCGGCGCGCTCACCGATGCGGTCTCCATCGCCGGCCTGTTCATCGAGCAGGGGCCGGTGGTGCAGATCAAAAACGGCGACGGCAAGGTGGAGACCCTGACCGACGAGGACAAAAACGTGGTCTACGCCGGCCCTCTGGTCGTGCTGGTCAACAAGTTCAGCGCCTCGGCCTCGGAGATTCTCGCCGGCGCCCTGCAGGACTATGACCGCGCCCTCATCGTCGGCAGCGAGCATACCCACGGCAAGGGGACGGTGCAGGCGGTGATCGACCTCGACCGTAGCCTGCCGTTTCCCAATATGGACAAGTACCGGCCGCTCGGAGCGATGAAGGTCACGATTCAGAAATTCTACCGGGTCAGCGGCGAATCGACCCAGTTCCGGGGCGTGGTCCCCGACGTCATCCTCCCCGACCGCTTGCAATACGTGGAGAGCGGCGAGCAGTACCTCGAACACTCGCTGCCCTGGGATCGGGTTCTGGCCACCGACTATGCCGCCTGGCCCCCACCCCTCAATCAGGCCGAGGTGGAAAAGCACAGCCGGGAGCGCGCCGCGCACAACGAGGAGTTTGCCGGCATCCGCAAGGAAGCCGAGGAGGCCCGCAAGCGCATGGAGCAGACCACCATTTCTCTGCGGTTGGCCGATGCCCGCCAGGAGCGCGACGAATTACAGCGTCAGCGCGACGCGAGCACCTTTCACGGCGACATGATGGGGGGCAACCAGGACGAGGAGAAGGGGGGGAGCGAGGAGGAACGCCGCCGGCGCTGGGTCGAGAAGACCGCGCAGGACCCCTATGTCGTGGAAGCCACCGCCATTCTCTCCGATTTGCGCGGTTCGAAGGAGATGACCCCGGCAACCGCCTCTCACCGGGAGAAAAGCCCGGTCCCGAATTGACCCGGGCGCCCGACGGCAAAATCATTCGCTGATCATTCCCTCGATACGCCCGAAAAATCCACTCTTTTTCAATGACTTCGCCTCATCAACGCACAGAAACCGGTCTTCGGGGGCCGGCTTCTGTGCCGGGCCTTTTTTCGCTCCAGGACGCCGCGCTACCTTCTTGTCTTTTCGTTTCGATTTGTGCTTCACTGGGCGCAGATAATTCCCTCTGGAGCCCTCGCATGGAGCAAATCAAGATTCTGGTGGCGGCATCTGCCGTGCAACTGTCCACCCTGCAGGCCGGATTCGCCGGATTCGAGGAAATCGACCTGCTCACCGCCCACAACAGTCGGCAGGTCCTCGCCCGGGCGCGCGAAAAGCGCCCCCACCTGGTGATTCTCGATGCGGCCCTGCAACCCGAAAGCGGCGACCACTGCTGCCGCCAGCTGCGCCAGGACCCTTGGCTGCGCAACCTTCCGGTGATCATCCTGGCCGGCGGCCGGCCGGGCCAGGAGCGCGAGCTCTGCCGCCAGTGGCGCTGCCAGCAGGTGCTGCTCAAGCCGGTTCACCCCGAAACCCTGGCGACGGTGTTGCGCGACTTCGTCAGTCTCTTCCCGCTGACCGAACGGGAGCAGCGGGTGGAAAAACACTGGCCGGTGCGCTTCGGCCGCAGCGAGCAGACCCGGGAGGGGGGAACCTCCATCGATCTGAGTACCGGCGGTATGTTTCTGCAGACCGCAACCCTCTACACCAACGCCACCATCATTTTTCTCGAATTCTCCCTTCCCGGCTGCAGCGAGCCGCTGCGCTGCCGTGCCCGCGTCGCCTGGGTCAACCGTGCCGACGAGGTCCGCAAAGCGATCTTCCCCCAAGGCATGGGCCTGCAGTTCCTTGACCTGCCCGCGATCGGCAGGGAGGCTATCCGCCTCTTTCTCGAGGAGAGCCGGGAGGCGTCCTATCACTAAGTTCGGGCTCCAAGCCATCCGCCACAACTCCGGAGGAATGAGGTTTTTCCTGCTGACGGCGCTTCTTCTTTGCGTCGCGCCGGGCTGCGACCGCACCCCGACCCTCTCACCGCTCCCCCCCGACGGGGTGATTCTCGCCTTCGGCGACAGCCTGACCTTCGGCACCGGCGCCTCCCCCGGCGAGAGCTATCCCGCAATCCTGCAGCAGCTGAGCGGCATGACCGTCATCAACGGTGGCCGGCCGGGGGAAATCAGCGCCGGGGGTCGGGAGCGGCTGCCAGAACTTCTTGTCCGCGCCGATCCTGAACTGCTGATCCTCTGCCACGGCGGCAATGACCTGCTGCGCCGGCTCGACCCGAAAAATACCCGGGAGAACCTGCGGGCCATGATCACAGCGGCGCGCGGAACCGGGGCCGAGGTCGTCCTGGTCGCGGTGCCGCAGCCCGGCCTGTGGCTGCACCCGCCCGATTTTTACCGCAGCCTGTGCGAGGAAGAGAACCTCCCCTGCGACCTGGAGACCCTGCCGCACATCCTCGGCGAAAGACAGCTCAAGAGCGATACCATCCACCCCAACGAAGACGGATACGCCCGCCTGGCCGCTTCCCTGCACCGCCTTCTGCAAAGGCATGGAGCGTTATGAAGCGGATTGAATCTCCCGATGACCTTTTCCGGGGTCTCTGGAACACCATTTGGTTGTGGCGGGAAAAGTCCCGGCCAAGATTAAAAGAGCCTTGACAACCCAAAATGCCATGTGTTAGCTATTGCCTGTTTTGCTCTCCAGCGAACATTTTTTTTATTCTTCCCTCACCTTGTATACAGTATGCCGTTTGATTCTTCACGGCTCCCGCTAAATCAAGTCATTAAGAGGTGTCTCGGTGATCAGTCTCGATTGGACGCTGTTTCTGCAGTTTGCAAACTTTCTCGTCCTGCTCTTCGTTCTCAACCTCCTGCTGTATCGTCCCCTGAGCCGCATCATGGAAGAGCGCGCCCAGACCGTCGACGGCGGCCATCAGCGCGCCCGCGACCTGGAGAACCAGATCGAAGCCAAAATGGCGGCCTACCGGGAAAAACTGCAGGCGGCCAAGAGCAAGGCGGCAGAAGAACGCAGCGCCCTGCGCGCCGCGGCCGGCGAGGAAGAATCGCGCATCCTGGCGGACGCGCAGAAAAAAGCGGCCGCGCAAGTCGACAAGGTTCGCACTCAGGTCGCCGCGCAGGCGCAGCAGGCCCGCGAGAATCTCCGCGGTCAGGCTGACGAACTGGCGGCGCAGGTGGCGTCCAAAGTTTTGGGTAGGAGTCTTTAATTCCATGGGTATGAAAACGCTGCACAGCAAACTGGTCATCGTCCTGGCTCTGGGACTGGTCCTCGCCGCCTCCGCCGCGCTTGCCGCCGGTGGTGGCGGCCACGCCGACAGCGGCGTCCTGCTCAAGGACTTCCTGTTCCGCTGCCTCAACTTCGCCGTGGTGGTCGGCATCCTGGTCTATTTCGTGACCAAGCCGATCAAAAAAGGCCTCTCCGGCCGGCGCGAGGGCCTGGAAAAAGCCCTCACCGACGCCCGCAAGGCGAAGGAAGCGGCGGAAGCCAAATTCGCCGAATACGACAGCAAACTCAAGGACGCTACCGCCGAAATCGATCAGATTCAGAACGAGATCAAGCGCGAGGGCGAACTGGAGCGCGAACGGATCGTCGCCAACGCCCGCGCCATGGCCGAGAAAATCACCCAGGACGCGGAAAAGGCTGCGGCGCAGGAAGTGGCCAAGGCGGCCCGCGAGCTGCAGCAGGAAGCCGCCGCCCTGGCGATCTCCCTGGCCGGGGAGATGCTGAAGAAGAACTTTACCGATGCCGACCAGAAGCGGTTGGTTGACGAATACATGCAGAAGATGCAGAAGGTGGGAGAACTAAGTTGAGTGCCAGCGCGATTTCCAAAAGATATGCCCGGGCCCTGGTCGAAATCGGAGCCGAGCAGAACCAGGTGGAACAGTTTGCGGATGAGCTGAGCGGCGTTCTCTCGGCTTTTGCCGAAGAAAACTCTCTGCAGCAGATTCTGGAGAGCCCCACCTTTCCCTTCGAGAAGCGCTCGGCGATTCTCGTCGACCTGGCCGACAGCCTCAAGCTCTCGGTCACCGTCAAAAACTTTCTGGGCCTTCTCCTGGAGAAAAACCGGTTGGGTTTCCTCTCCCAGATCGAGGCACACTTTCGCAGCTTCGCCGACGAGCTTTCCGGCATCTTGCGCGCGCAATTGGTCGCCGCGGCGGCGCTCGACGACGCGCAGACCGACGTCATCCGTTCCGGCCTGGAACAGCAAACCGGCAAAAAGGTCGTTCTGGACACTCAGGTCGACCCGGCCCTGATCGGCGGGCTCAAGGCGCAGATCGGCGGCAAGGTGTTTGATGGCAGCCTCATTACGCAGCTGAATCGAATTGAAGATAAATTAACGAAGGGGTGATAAGGTCTTATGCAAATCAGAGCGGAAGAAATCAGCGCGATCATCAAGAAGCAGATCGAGAATTTCGGCCGAGAGGTCGAGGTCAGCGAAACCGGCACCGTCATTACCATTGGTGACGGTATCGCCCGCATTCACGGCCTGGACAAGGCCATGGCGGGTGAGCTCCTCGAATTTCCCGGCGGCACCATGGGCATGGTTCTCAACCTCGAGGAGGACAATGTCGGTGCGGCGATCTTCGGCGACTACGAGCACATCAAGGAAGGCTCCGTCGTCAAGCGGACCGAAAAAATCGTCCAGGTTCCCGTCGGCGAATCCCTGATCGGTCGCGTCGTCAACGCCCTCGGCGTGGCGATCGACGGCAAGGGCGAGATCGAATCGGAGCATGCCCGTCAGGTCGAAGTCAAGGCGCCCGGGATCGTCGCCCGCAAATCGGTGCACGAGCCGCTTCAGACCGGCCTCAAGGCGATCGACTCCATGGTCCCCATCGGCCGCGGCCAGCGCGAGCTGATCATCGGTGACCGCCAGACCGGCAAGACCGCGGTGGCGGTGGACACCATCATCAACCAGAAGGGCCAGAACTGCATCTGCATTTACGTGGCCATCGGCCAGAAGCGCTCGACCGTCGCCCAGGTGGTGGACAAACTCAAGCAGCACGGCGCCATGGACTACACCATCGTGGTCGCCGCGACCGCTTCCGAGCCCGCCCCGCTGCTGTTCATCGCGCCTTACACCGGCGTCACCATGGGTGAATACTTCCGCGACAGTGGCAAGCACGCGGTCATCATCTACGACGACCTCTCCAAGCAGGCCGTCGCCTATCGCCAGCTCTCGCTGCTGCTGCGCCGCCCGCCGGGACGCGAGGCCTACCCCGGCGACGTTTTCTACCTGCACAGCCGGCTGCTCGAGCGCGCCGCCAAACTCAACGACGATCTCGGCGCCGGCTCCCTGACCGCGCTGCCGATCATCGAGACCCAGGCCGGCGACGTCTCCGCCTACATTCCGACCAACGTCATTTCGATCACCGACGGTCAGATCTTCCTCGAGACCGACCTGTTCTACTCGGGCGTGCGTCCCGCGATCAACGTCGGCCTGTCGGTCTCCCGTGTCGGCGGCTCGGCCCAGATCAAGGCGATGAAGCAGGTCGCCGGCACCCTGCGTCTGGCCCTGGCCCAGTATCGCGAGATGGCGGCCTTCGCCCAGTTCGGCTCCGACCTCGACGCCGCCACCCAACGTCAGCTCAACCGCGGCGCGCGCCTGGTCGAGATCCTCAAGCAGGGCCAGTATCAGCCGCTGCCGGTCGAGAAGCAGGTTCTGATCATCTTCGCCGCCAACAACGGCTATGTCGACCAGTACCCGGTCACCGAAATTCAGCGCTTCGAGACCGAGCTCTACGGCTTCATCGAGTCCAAACACGCCCAGATTCTCGAAGACATCCGTACGAAAAAGGCAATCGACGGCGATCTCGAAACCCGGATCAAGTCGGCCCTCGATGAATTCAAAGGACAGTTCGTCGTTGCTTAATTTCGGCGGGAAGGTCAACACAGATGGCTAATCTAAAAGAGATCAAAAAGCGTATTGGCACGGTCAAGAACACCCGCCAGATCACCAAGGCGATGAAGATGGTGTCCGCGGCCAAGCTGCGCCGGGCGCAGGATGCCGTGGTCGCCGCCCGCCCCTATGCGGACAAAATGACCAAGGTGCTCGCCAGTCTCGCCCTGCGGGAAGACCCCGAATCGCACCCCCTGCTGTTTCAGCGGGAAAAACGGCGCGCCCTGGTCGTTCTGATGACGGCCGACCGCGGCCTGTGCGGCGGCTTCAACGCCAACATCAGCAAAATGGCGGAACGCTTCATTCGCAAGAACGAAGAGGGGTTCGAACAGATCGACCTGATGATCATCGGCCGCAAGGGCAACGAATACCTCAAGCGCCGCTCGGGAATGACCATCGCCAAGGTTCACGAAAACCTCACCGGCTCGATCAGCTACAGCACCGCCTCGCTGCTGGGCCAGGAGATCGTCGCCCAGTACCAGGAGGAGAAGTACGATGTGGTCTACCTGGCGTACAACGCCTTTCGCAGCGCCATCAGCCAGGAACCGACCCTGACCCAGGTGCTGCCGGTCGTGCCCCGCGAAGCCGAACCGGAGGAATTTGTCGTCGACTACCTCTATGAGCCCTCCCGCAGCGAAGTTCTTGCGCAGATTCTGCCCAAGAATGTCGAAGTTCAGCTGTTTCGCGCCCTGCTTGAATCGGTGGCCTCGGAGCACGGCGCCCGCATGAGCGCCATGGACAGCGCCAGCAAGAACGCCTCCGAGATGATCGGGCGGCTGACCCTGCAGTATAACCGGGCGCGTCAGGCGGCCATCACCAAGGAGTTGATGGAAATCATCTCGGGCGCCGAGTCCATCAAGTAAACGGATTACCCCTTCACCGCGGCGGTGAAATAAAGGAGGAACGGTTCATCATGAATAAAGGAAAAATCATCCAGGTCATCGGTCCCGTCGTCGACGTGGAATTCGAGCCCGGCAAGTTGCCTGAAATCTACCACGCCCTCAAGGTGTCCAATCCCTCGATCTCCGACCAGGAATGGAATCTGGTCATCGAGGTTTCCCAGCATCTCGGCGAGAACACCGTGCGCGCCATCGCCATGGACGCCACCGAAGGTCTGGTGCGCGGCCAGGAAGTGCTCGACACCGGCAAGCAGATCCTGATGCCGGTCGGCCGCAAGTGCCTCGGCCGCATCCTCAACGTCGTCGGCGAGCCCGTCGACGAGGCCGGTCCGGTCGGCGCCGAAACCGAGTGGGAAATTCATCGCCCCGCTCCGGCTTTCGTCAACCAGTCGACCACGGTCGAAGCCTTTGAAACCGGAATCAAGGTCGTCGACCTCCTCGCCCCTTACGCCCGCGGCGGCAAGATCGGTCTGTTCGGCGGCGCCGGTGTCGGCAAGACCGTTCTGATCATGGAGCTGATCCACAACATCGCCAAGCAGCACGGCGGCTTCTCGGTCTTCGCCGGCGTTGGCGAACGGACCCGCGAGGGCAACGACCTCTGGCACGAGATGAAGGATTCGGGCGTTCTCGACAAGGCCGCCCTGATCTACGGCCAGATGAACGAGCCCCCGGGCGCCCGCGCCCGCGTCGCGATCTCCGCGCTGACCGTGGCCGAGTATTTCCGCGACGAGGAAAACCAGGACGTGCTGCTGTTCGTCGACAACATCTTCCGCTTTACCCAGGCCGGCTCCGAGGTCTCGGCGCTGCTCGGCCGTATCCCCTCGGCGGTCGGTTACCAGCCGACCCTGGCGACCGAGATGGGCGAGCTGCAGGAGCGCATCACCACCACCGACAAGGGCTCGATCACCTCGGTGCAGGCGATCTACGTGCCGGCCGACGACCTGACCGACCCGGCCCCGGCCACCGCCTTTGCCCACCTCGACGCCACCACGGTTCTTTCGCGCCAGATCGCCGAGCTTGGCATCTACCCCGCGGTCGACCCCCTCGACTCCACCAGCCGGATCCTCGATCCCCAGGTGGTCGGCGACGAGCACTACAAGGTCGCCCGCGACGTTCAGGTGACCCTGCAGCGCTATAAAGACCTCCAGGACATCATCGCCATCCTCGGCATGGACGAACTCTCCGAGGACGACAAACTGATCGTCGCTCGTGCCCGCAAGATCCAGCGCTTCCTGTCCCAGCCCTTCCATGTCGCGGAAGTCTTCACCGGCTCCCCCGGCAAGTACGTCGAGCTCAAGGACACCATCCGCGGCTTCCAGGAAATCGTCGCCGGCAAGCACGACGATCTTCCCGAGCAGGCCTTCTACCTGGTGGGTACCATCGAGGAAGCGATCGAAAAGGCCAAGAAACTGGCCGCCTGATTTTCACCAAGGACGAAGCCGGCGGGGAACTGGCCCCCGCCTCTTCCTGAAAAAGGGCAATAGCTCATGGCAGAGAAGTTGAATATCGACATGGTCACCCCCTACCGCCGGGTACTGTCGGAGGAAGTGGACGAGATCACCGCCCCGGGGCTGATGGGCGAATTCGGGATTCTCCCGGCCCACACCCCCCTTCTGACCACCCTGCGCATCGGGGAGCTCAGCTACCGCAAGGGCAATGAACTGTTCCATGTGGCGGTAAACTGGGGTTTTGTCGAAGTGGAAAACGACCAGGTCACGGTTCTGGTGGAGACCGCCGAACCGGCCGACGAAATCGATCTCGAGCGGGCCAAGCAGGCCCTGGGCCGGGCCGAGGAGGCGCTGAAGAAGCTGTCCCCGGAGGACAAGGACTTTACCGTCATGAAGGCCGCCCTCGACCGCGCCATGGTCCGCATCCAGGTCGCGAGTCGCGGCAAGCGCTAAGCGCTCGATTCACAGGCACCAACAAGAAAAGGCAGCTCCCTGATGGGGCTGCCTTTTCTTGTTGGTGCGAGCCGCGGTCCGGGGGCCGATCACTCGGCCGCCGCTTCGAGCAGTTCGGCCATTTTCTCCTCGACCATAGCGATATGCTGGTACATGGCTTCGCGCGCCTGTTCGGGTTTTTTGTCGGCAATGGCCTGGAACACGTTGCGGTGCTGGGTGAGAAGCAACTCGGTCATCCCCGCCTTGCGGTAAAATTCGGTCAGGGCCACCTGGATCGTCTTGTGGAAGAGCGAGTGGATGGTATTCAGCACATGCATCTGGAGGGTATTGTGGGTGGCGGTGGTTATGGCATAGTGGAACTGGGAGTCGACTTCGGCGTCCCAGCCCCCTTGCGCCGCCTGTTTTTCCATGATCGCGAGCAACTCCCCCATACGCTCGATCTCGCCGTCGGTGGCCCGTTGCGCAGCCAGGTAGGCGGACCAGGTCTCGAGGCCCATCCGCACCTCGACCAGAGCATGCAGCAGTGCGGGGTTCTCCTCGACCATCAGGGCGAGGGGGTCGCTCAGGGTGGTGGCGGTCAGGGAACGAACGAAGGTTCCGCCCCCCTGCCGGGCTTCGAGCAAGCCCATGGCATCGAGCACCATGATCGCCTCGCGCACCGAGGGGCGGCTGACGCCCAGCATGGTCGAAAGTTCCCGCTCGGAGGGGATCTTTTCCCCCGGTTTCAATTCCCCCGAGGTGATCAGTTCCTTGATCTGCCCCACAATTTCTTCGGAAATTTTCTTGGGCCGGATCGGCTTGAAAACATTGGCCATGCCACTGCTCCACTTGGCTTATTGGTAAGACCAGACTTCTAACACATTTTGACCGTTAAATCAATCCTTCCAGGGACGAATTCCCCGCTTATGCGCGAACCGGACCGTTGCATTCTGCATCTCGACATGGATGCCTTCTACGCCTCGGTGGAGCAGCACGATTTTTCCGAACTGCGCGGGAAGCCGGTGATCGTCGGCGGCAACCGTCAGCGCGGCGTTGTCTGCGCCGCATCTTACGAGGTGCGTCCCTTCGGCGTGCGCTCGGCCATGGCCATGGCCAGGGCCCTGCAACTGTGCCCCCAGGCCGCGGTGCGGCCGGTGCGCATGCAGCGCTACCAGGAAGTCTCCCGCCAGATCTTCGCCATCTTCTCTCGTTTCACCGATGCCATCGAGCCACTCTCCATCGACGAAGCCTTTCTCGATGTCACCGGCAGCCGTGCCCTGTTCGGAAGCGGGGAAGAGATTGCCCGACAGATCCGCCTTGCGGTCAGGAATGAAACGGGATTGACCGTCAGCGCCGGGATTGCCCCCAACAAGTTTCTGGCCAAGCTCGCCTCCGAAGCGGCCAAGCCCGACGGCCTGCACGAAGTCAGGCGAGAGGAGATCGACGCCTTTCTGCGGCCGCTGCCGGTGGCGGCGCTCTGGGGAGTGGGCCGGGTAACCCGGGAAAAGCTCGCCGCCATGGGCATCAGAACCGTCGCCGAGCTACGCCGCCTGCCGAGCGCAGTTCTTGAGAAGCGTCTCGGGGCGGCCGGTCTCCATCTCTTTCAATTGGCCCGGGGAGAAGACGAGCGCCCGGTCACCGGGGGCGAAGATCTTAAGTCGGTCGGGCACGAAGACACTTACGCGGCCGACCTCTGCGATTCGAACAGCATCACCCGCGAGATTCTGCATCTGAGCGAGCGGGTCGCCGCCCGCCTGCGCCGCCACGGCGTTCAGGGCCGCTGCGTCACCCTCAAGGTGAAATTCAGCGATTTTTCCGTGGTGACCCGCAGCCGCACCCTCGAGGAGGGCCTGAGCAACGGCGGCCAGATCCACCGCGAGGCCCTCAAGCTGCTGGCCAAGACCGAGGCCGGAAGACGGCCGGTGCGACTGCTCGGGGTCAGCCTCAGCGCCCTCGAACCGTTGGGGGCGGGCCAGGGCAATCTCTTCGCGGCGGATGATCGCGAGCGCATCCAGCGCCTCGACCGGGCGGTGGATCGGGTGCGGGAGCGCTTCGGCAGCGCCGGAGTGATCAAGGGAACCCTGCTGAGCGCAGGGGATGACTCAGGGGGCGAGGAAGGGGCGGATATTGACTAGGGCCCGCAGCAGGCTCTGGCGGTCGTGGGCCTCGAGGGTCATGGTGGCGGCGGAAGCCCAGTGCTCGATCAGGGAAAACAGCCGGTCAAAGCAGATCAACCCTTCCCCCGGCGGCAGATGCTCGTCGCGCTCGCCGTGGTTGTCGTGCAGGTGCAGATGGACCACCCGCGCGCCAAGCTGCTCGAACCATGCGCCGAGCGAGATCTTTTCGCGGCAGAACATGTGCCAGTGGCCGACGTCGAAGCAGTGGCCGAGGGTGGGCGAATCGACCGCGGCGAGGAGCTTGACCAGGTTGTCGGGGGCATCCTCGAACACGTTCTCCAGCGCGAGCAGCAGGCCGGCATCGGCCGCCTGCCGCAAAAAGGGGCGCCAGAAAGCCAGGCTCGCCTCGACCCAGAGCTCTTCGTTGCCGGCATAGCGCCAGCGGTCATAGCCGGGATGCAGAATCACGCGATGGGCGCCGAGCCTCTCGGCCGCGGCCAGGGTCTGCCCGACACGGATCTGCGTCGCCTGTTTCACCAGGGGATCGAGGGCGCCGGGGTTGAGATCCATGAACGGTGCGTGCACCGCGACCCGCAACCCGGCCGAGCGCAGCTGCCGGCCGAGGGCGCTGAGTTCGCCGCGATCGACCGCATCGAGCTCGGGCCCCTTGAACGCGATCTCCGGCTGCAGCCCGCGGGCGAGGAGAAAGGCCATCTCGTCACGCAGCATCCGGTAGGGGATATGGACATGCAGGCGCGGATCCATCGGGAAACTCCTTAGGGGCTCGCCCCCGACGCCGCCCGGCCGAGAGCGAGGATGGCATCGCGCTGACCAAGGGTGATCAGCAGGTCGTCGACCTCGATCGGGGTCTGCGGCGGGGGGGAAAGATCATGTCGCGCTCCTGCTTCTTGCTGCCGACGATGATAATCTCCCACTCCTTGCGAATCCCCGCCGACATCAGGGTGGTGCCGCCCAGGCGCGCGCCGGCGGCGAAGAGAATCTACAGAATGGTAAATACCTTACCATTGTCGGAGGGCTTGTGCACCTCGCGAAAACCGACCGTGGTCAGGGTGATCACCGTCATATAGCAGGCGCCGAAGCTTGCCATCCCTCCAGGCCCATATCGCCGAGGGCGCCGAGCGGAATTTTTCATGGTCTGCCCAATTCAGTGCCCCGGTGGCCGGTCGCGGCAAGGGTCCGGAGCTTTTGCCTCCCGGCGGCGCCCCGCAGGGCGCGGCGAAACAGGCCGAATGATAACGGTTGCCGGGGCAAAAGACAAGATCGTGGCGGACGCGCCGCCGCCGCGGGAGAAAAACCTTGACATCAATTGTATACTGTATACAATTGGACCAGTCCAATTCAGGGAGCACTCCCGGTGAAAAAAAAGCCGATCGAACGCCACCAGACACTACGCGAAAAAATTCTCGAAACGATTCGCGACGCCATTTTGCGCGGCGCCCTCAAGCCCGGAGAGAAGGTCGCCGAGCCCGAGCTGGCCGAGCGTTTCGGCATCAGCCGCACCCCCATCCGCGAAGCCTTCCGCCAGCTCGAGTCGGAGGGCTACCTCACCGTCATCCCCCGCAAGGGAGCGGTCGTCACCGCCCTGTCGGAGCGCGACGTCAAGGAATTCTACGCGATCAAGGCGATTCTCGAAGGGTATGCCGCGCGCATCGCGGCGAAAAAACTCTCGGACAAGGACATCGAGCGTCTCGTGGGGATCAACGACCGCCTGCAGCAATTGGCCGAAGAAGGCGACGTGAAAACCTTCTACAAGGTGCACAACGAATTTCACGACCTTTTCATCCGCGCGGCCGGCAACCAGAAACTCGGCGAACTGATCAATCAACTGGTCATGAAGTTCAACCGCCCGCGCATGGCCTCCCTGTCCCTGCCGGGGCGCATGCAGATTTCGGTGAACGAACACCGCAAGATCATCGAGGCGTTCAAGAGCCGCAGCCCCGACCAGGCCGACAACCTGGTGCGCAAGACTGCCAGCATCGGCGGCCAGCTCCTGATCCAGAGCATGGCCCAGGAGGAGGGTCGCGACCTGGAAAACTCGGTGCTCGACCAGCTGGTCGACGTCTGAGTCAATGAAATCCCGCTGTTCCCAGCCCGCCTTCCGGCGGGCTTTTTCGTTTCGGAGCTCGCCCGCCCGGGAAAGGATTCGAGGACGCTTGCATGTGGTTCCCCCTCGCCCTGCTCACCGCCCTGTTCGAATCGGGCAAGGATCTCTTCGGCAAAAAGAGCCTGCGGTCCGGCGCCGATGAGTACCTGGTGGCCTGGGCCTGGCGCCTGCTGGCCCTGCCCTTTCTCCTGCCCCTGCTGCCCGCCGCCGCGGGCGTGACTCTGGGGCCGGCCTTCTGGCCGGCGCTGGCGGCCGGGGGCGGTCTCAACGTCGTTGCCGCCGTTCTCTACATGAAGGCGCTGCGTCACTCGGATCTCTCCCTGTGCGTCCCCCTGATCACCTTCACCCCCCTGTTCCTGCTGGTCACCTCCCCGCTGATGCTGGGCGAAGCCCCCCATCCCCGGGGAATCTTCGGAGTGGTCCTGATCGCGGGCGGCGCCTACCTCCTCAACCTGGGACGCCGGCGCCAGGGGGGCCGGCTCGAACCCTTGCGCGCGCTGCTGCGCGACCGCGGGGCGCGCCTGATGCTGGCGGTGGCCCTGCTGTGGAGCGTCACCGCCAACATCGACAAGATCGGGCTGCAGAACTCCTCCCCGCTGGTCTGGGCGGTGGCGATCAATGGGGCGATCGCCCTCGGCATGGCGCCGCTGGTCTGGCATCGCGCGCGCCGGATCCGACTCGGGTCCAAGGCGTCCCTGCCCCTTCTGCTGGCCATGGGGCTGTGCGGCGGGTTGACCACCCTCTGCCAGATGCTGGCGATCAGCCAGACCCAGGTCCCCTACGTCATCGCGGTGAAGCGCCTGAGCATTCTCCTGAGCGTTCTCGCCGGCCACCTGCTGCTCGGCGAACGGGGCCTGCGCGAGCGCCTGCCGGCGGCGCTGGCGATGCTGGCCGGGGTGGTGGTTCTGCTGCTGGCCTGACCCTGCGTCCCCTGATCCGCTCCCCCTTGCCGCCGGCCAGCGATTGTGGCATATTCGGGGACGTTCATTCCCGCCGGACCATTCATCCGCCAAAGGAGTTCCCCCATGCGTTTGCGTCTCTTGTTCGCCTTCATCTTTTGCCTCTTCGCCACCGCCGCCGCGGCCGATTCCATCGATCTCGGCTTTAACGACGAAAGCTTCCAGATCGGCTACGAGCGCCCCCTGGCCAGCGACAACTACGGCACCTCCGTCGGCAACGCGCGCCTGCTCTACAACGACGACGAAGAGACCCTGCTCGGCAGCCTCGGCTTCGATTTCATCGGCGAACCGGGCAATGTTCCCGGCCTCGACGTGGGCGTCGGCGCCAAGCTCTACGGCGGCACCGCCGACGACGGCAACGACACCGACTTTCTCAATCTGGCCGTCGGGGTCCGCGCCGCCTACGCCCCGCCCCCATTGTGGGGCCTGGGGGCGGATGCGCGTTTTTACTACGCGCCGAAGATTTTCTCCTTCATCGATTCCGAACGCCTGATGGAGAGCGACCTGCGCCTGACCTACGCGGTGGTGCCCAAGGTCAAGGTCTACCTCGGCTACCACAACGTCCGCCTCAAGGACGAGGACAGCGGCCACACCCACACCATCGACGACGGCATCCGCCTCGGCTTCATCGGGTATTTCTAACCCGACATGGACAATTTAAGAAAAAAACGCCTCCTGCGAACAAAGGGAGGCGTTTTTTTTGCGGCAACGGCGGCGAGTCCGGGAGCGGCCCGAGAGGTCAGGTCCGAAGCTTGTAGCCGCGCCCGATCAGCCAGGCGGCCCAGGCGAAGAGGGCCGCGGCCATCAGCGCCGCGGCGGTAAAGGCGGTGAGAAAGCTGGTGTCGCCGCGCCCGAGCAGGGCATGGCGAAAGCCCTCGATCAGATAAAACAGGGGGTTGAGGCGCGACAGGCCCTCCCACGGGGCGGGGAGGATGGAGATGGGGTAGAAGACCCCGCCCAGGTAGATCAGGGGCAGGATCAGGAAGTTGGTGAACATGGAGAGGGCATCGAAGGTGTTGGCGTAGAGGGCGGCGACGATGCCGAACTGGGCGAAGAGAAAACTCGCCAGCGCCGCCATCAGCACCGCGCCCAAGGGGTTGACCCAGGGCAGCTCGGCGAAGAAGGTGGAGATTCCCCACACCGCCACCCCCACCAGCAGCCCGCGCAGCATCGAGGCGAGGGTGTAAGCGAGGATGAACTGGCTCGGCGTGATCGGGGTCACCAGCAGGTCGAGGATGTTGCCGATGTAGCGCGCCACGAACAGCGACGACGACGAGTTGGCGAAGGAGTTGTTAATCACCCCCATGAGGATCAGCCCCGGCACCACGAACTGGGCGTAGCTGAAGCCCTCCGTCACCGAGATGCGCTCGCCGAGGGTGGCGCCGAACACGAACAGGTAGAGCGAAGCGGTGATGATCGGGGTGAGCAGGGTCTGAGCCGCCACCTTGAGAAAGCGCCACACCTCGCGCTTGAGCAGGGTGCGGAATGGGAGCCAGGACGACCAGGCGGTCTCGTCGGCAGGGGTCATGCCCGCACCTCGCGCGCCCCACGGTTCATCCCGGTGAGCTCGATAAAGACCTCCTCGAGTCCGGCCCGCCGGATCTCCAGGTCGGCGATGGACAGATCGAGCCGGTGCAGCTTCTTCAGCAGGTCGCCGGCTGTCATCTCCCGCGGCAGGGGGATGGTCAGGCGGGTCCCGTCCTCGTCCGACTGGGCGCCCAGCGCCACCAGCTCTGCCGGCAGGGTGCCGATCGGGGGCTCGAGACGGAGAACCATGTGGCGGTTGTCGAGGCGCCCGAGCAGCTCCGGGGTGCGCTCGAGGGCCACCAGCTCGCCGTGGTTCATGATGGCGATGCGCCCGCACATCGCTTCCGCCTCCTCCAGGTAGTGGGTGGTCAGCAGCACCGTCGTCCCCGCGCGATTGATCTCGCGCACGAAATCCCACAGGGTGCGGCGCAACTCCACGTCGACCCCCGCCGTCGGTTCGTCGAGAATCAGCAGGCGCGGCCGGTGGATCAGCGCCTTGGCCACCATGAAGCGGCGCTTGAGCCCGCCGGAGAGCTTGTTCATCGATTTCTTCAGGTGGGGCCCCAGCCCCAGCCGCTCGATCAGCAGCCGCCGCCAGGAGGGATCGTCCGCTACCCCGTAGTAGCCCGAGTGGATCTTGAGCGCCTGCTCGATGGTGAAGAAGTTGTCGATCACGATCTCCTGGTGCATCACCCCGGTCAGGCGCCGGGTCACCCGGTAGTCGCGGCGGTTGTCGTGGCCGAAGATGCGAATTTCGCCCCGGTCGGGGCGGGTGACGCCGGCCACCATGTTGATGGTCGTGCTCTTGCCGGCGCCGTTGGGGCCGAGCAGGCCGAAAATCTCCCCCGGCGCGATGGAGAGCGAGAGGTCGCGTACGGCGGCGGTGGCCTCGAAGCTCTTCCTGAGATTGTGAATGGCGAGAGCGGCAGCTTCCATGGCGGGCATGATAACGTCTCGGGGCAGGGGCCGCAAGGCATCCGGCCGAAAAAGAAACCGGGGCCCGTCATGGGGCCCCGGCCGGGTGAATTTCTCTAAAGTCGGATGGCGAGGGAGGAAATCCTGAAGAGGATAAGGTTACGGCAGCCCCCCTCATTTCCTCAGGCTTTCTCCTGCGCCGCCGCATCTTCCTCTTCCGCCTCCTGGCGCTTTTTGCCGGTAAAGCGCACGATCCACACGCTTGTCTCGTACAGGACAACGAAAGGAACCGCCAGGGCGGTCTGGGAGAAGATGTCGGGCGGGGTGAGAATGGCGCCGATGACAAAGGCGATCAGCAGGGCGAATTTGCGGTTTCTCGCCAGCCAGTGGTGATCGATCACCCCCATGCGCCCGAGAAAGAACATGACGATCGGCAGCTCGAACACCATGCCGAAGGCGAACAGCAGCTTGGTGGAAATACTCAGGTAGGCCCCCATGGAGAGCATCGCGGCGATGTCGCCGGTGCCGGTGCCGAACTGGATGAGAAAGGTGAAAATGGTCGGAAAGACGAAGAAGAACCCGAAGTAGGCGCCGGCGGCAAAACAGAGAAAACTGGCCATCACGAAGGGAACCGCGAAGCGCTTCTCGTGGGCGTAGAGCCCGGGCGCGATAAAGCCCCAGATCTGCCACAGGATGACCGGCAGGGCGATCAGCAGGCCGGCCACCGCAGCGACCTTGATGTAGGTGAAAAAAGGTTCGGTGGCGGTAATGAAGACCAGGCTGTTGCCTTCGGGCAGCGCCTGCTTGACCGGCTCGGCGATGAAGCCGAAGAGTTTCTCGGCGAAGCTGTAACAGGCGAGAAAGCAAACCAGCCAGCTGCCGGCGGCGATCATCAGCCGCCGGCGCAGTTCCTCGAGGTGGGTGGTGAGTGGGAGCTCATCCCCGGCATGCTGGCTATCCGCCATGGGACGGCTCCTTTTTTTCATCCCCGGAGGCGCTGTTTTCTTCGCCCTGCGCGATCGTCACCGGGCTTTCCTCGCCGTCGGCGGCGGGGGCCGCGGTTACACCTTCCGAACCGGACGGCTGCGGGGAATCCGAAATTTTCTCCTCGGATTCGTCCGGCGGCGCCTCGGCGGCGTTGGGCACCTTGATCTTGCCCTCGCGCAGCAGCCGGTCGCGGGTTTCCGCCACCTGGCTTTCGGTATTGATGGTATTCTTGAGATCTTCGGTGGCGCGCCTGAATTCCGCCAGTCCCCGACCGAGAGCCTTGGCGATGTCGGGCAGCTTTTTCGGTCCGATGACGATGAGAGCCAGAGCCAGGACGAGCAGCAACTCGGGCATGCCGATTCCAAACATAGGTAGGTGACCTCTCACGATGGGAAAACGGGTGCGGGGAAGGTTTCGGAAAACGAGAGAATAGCTCCAAAACCCGCCCGCTGTCAAGCCGGAAAGGGCCGATAAAGGTTTGACATATCAAGGGTTTTGCACTAGTATACCGGATCTATTCGCGGAAACGGAAGGGGCGACCATGAACCAGGAAGATATCAAGCAGGAGATCAAGCGCCTCGCCACGGAGCGCAACGCACTGATTCTGGCGCACAACTATCAGCGCGACGAGGTGCAGGAAATCGCCGACATCACCGGAGATTCGCTGGCGTTGTCGCTGGAGGCGGCCCGTACCGAGCGCGACGTGATCGTCTTCTGCGGGGTGCACTTCATGGCCGAGAGCGCGGCGATCCTCGCCCCCGACAAGATCGTGCTGCTGCCGCGGCCCGATGCCGGCTGCCCCATGGCCGACATGGTGACCGCCGAGGAACTGCGGGCGATGAAAGCGCAGCACCCCGGGGCGGTGGTCGTTACCTACGTCAACTCGAGCGCCGCGGTCAAGGCCGAGAGCGACATCTGCTGCACCAGCTCCAACGCCATCAACGTGGTGCGCTCCCTCGACGCCGACGAGGTGCTGCTGGTGCCCGACCGCAACCTCGGCCGCTACATCGCCGGCCAGGTCGACAAGACCTGCCATTTCTGGGAGGGCTACTGTCCCACCCACGACCGGCTGAAACCGGAAGAGATCAAGCGCACCCTCGCGGAGAATCCCGACGCCGTCTTCATGGCGCATCCCGAGTGCACCCCGGAGATCCTGGCGCTGGCTCACCACATCTGCTCCACCAGCGGCATGTACGAATACGCCAGGAAGAGCCCGGCGAAAAAAATCGTGGTCGGCACCGAAATGGGCATCCTCTACCGGCTGCGCAAGGAAAACCCGGACAAGGAATTCATCCTGCCGAGCACCAGCCTGATCTGTCCCAACATGAAGCTGACCTCCCTCGAAGACATCCTGCACAGCCTGCAGACCATGAGCCCCGTGATCACCGTGGCGCCCGCCATCCGCGAGCGGGCCAGGCACGCTCTCGATCGCATGCTCGCGGTGCCGCGGGACTGACGGAAACCGGCTTCGATTTTCTGGGGGCGTGCCACGGCACGCCCTTCTCTGTTTGAGACATTTATGGACCAGCCGACCGACCACCGGGAGATCGCCCACGCCACCACCCGCTCGCTCTTGCAGCAGGTGCGCGAGGGCGCCCGCCACATCGAAATCCAAGGGCTGGCCGGCTCCAGCGGCGCCTATCTGCTGGCCGCGCTGCTGCGCGAGAGCAGCGAACCGCTGTTCATCCTCGCCCCCGACCAGAAAAACGCCGAGCAGCTCGCCACCGACCTCGCCTTCTACTGGGGGCGGCCCGACGAAATCGGCCTCTTTCCCCAATGGGAAGTCACCCCCTTCGAACCGCTCTCTCCCCACCCCGAGGTCGAGGCACGCCGCATCGCCGCCCTGGCGGGCCTGCTCACCCGCCGGGCGCGAGCCGTGGTGCTGCCGGTGCGCGCCGCCATGCAGCGGGTCATTCCCCGGGCGGTTCTGACCGACCTCAGCCTGCAGCTGGCGGCCGAAGAGGAATACGAACGCGCGCCGCTGCTGCAACGGCTGACCGAACTCGGCTACCAGGCGGTCCCTCTGGTGGAGGACCGCGGCACTTTTTCCGTGCGCGGCGACATCATCGATCTCTTTCCCCCGAGCCGCGAGGAGCCGGTGCGCCTTGAGTTCTTCGGCGACTTCATCGAGCGGATGCGCCCCTTCGACCCCGCCAGCCAGCGCACCCGCGACGAGGAACTGAATGAGCTCGCCGTGCTGCCGGCGCGCGAGCTGATTCTCGCCGGCCGCCACTGGGAAACCTTCACCGGCCGCTTCAAGGAGCGCTGCGACGCCCTCGACCTGCCGCGCTCGCGCCGCGAGGAGCTGATCGAGGCACTGCGCGAGGGCCTGCTCGCCCCGGGGAGCCACTTCCTGCTGCCCCTCAATTACGATCGGCTCGACACCTTCTTCGACTACGCCGGGGCGGGGCGCTGGGTGGTGCTCGACCCGCCGGCGAGCGAGCAGGAGGCCGACGCCTTCGCCGCCGCGACCCTCGCCGGGGCCGAGCGCGCCGCGGCCAAGGGTGAGCCCTACGGCGCCCGCGACGCCCTCTATCTGACCAGCGCCGAGCTCGAGCGCAACCTGGCCGACCAGCCACGCATCGACCTCTCCGGCCTGCAACTCTACCGCCTCGAAGATGACCGCGCCCGCTGCCGCTTCCAGGCCACCGGCAACGGCGATCTGCGCGCCGCCCTCAAGCAGGAGGGCGCCACTCTGCGCCCCCTGGTGACACACCTGCGGCAATGGCGCGACGCCAACTGGCGGGTGCTGCTGGTCTGCCACCAGCGCGGCCAGGCCGAACGCCTGCTCGATCTGCTCGCCCCCCACGACCTGCAGATCCCCCTCGACCCCGCCGCCGGTCTCGCCCAGGCCCGCCCGGCCGAGCCCCTGCTGGTGCTGGGCGATCTCTCCGGCGGCTTTCGCCTGCCCGACGAGCGGCTCGCGGTGGTCACCGAGGAAGAGGTCTTCGGCGCCCGCGTGCGCCGGCGGGGGCGGACAGCGGCCAAGGCGCAGGCGATCCTGTCATCCCTGGCGGAGCTCAAGGAAGGCGATTTCATCGTTCATGCCGATCACGGCGTCGGCATCTATCGCGGCCTGCGCCACCTCGATCTCAACCAGATCGAAGGCGACTTCCTGCACCTCGAATACGCCGGCGGCGACAAGCTTTATCTCCCCGTCGAGCGCATCGAAAAGGTGCAGAAATACGTGGCCGGCGAAGGCCACGGCCCGCGTCTCGACAAGATGGGGGGCCAGGGTTGGGAAAAAGCCAAGCTGCGCGCCCGCGCCGCCGCCGAGGAGATGGCCCGCGACCTGCTGAAGATCTACGCCCAGCGCGAGATGGCCGCGGCCTTCTCCTACTCCCCGCCCGATCGCCTCTACCGCGAGTTCGAGGCGGCCTTCCCCTACGAAGAGACCCCCGACCAGGCCCAGGCGATCGAGGAGGTGCTGGCCGACATGCAGACCGAGCGCCCCATGGACCGCATCGTGTGCGGCGACGTCGGCTACGGCAAGACCGAGGTGGCCATCCGCGCCGCCTTCAAGGCGGTGGAGGACGGCAAGCAGGTGGCGGTGCTGGTGCCGACCACGGTTCTCGCCCGCCAGCACTGGCAGACCTTCCGCGAGCGCTTCGCCGATTACCCGGTGACGGTGGAGATGGTGTCGCGCTTTCGCACCGCGGCCGAAATCAAGGACGCCCTCGCGCGCGCCGCCGCCGGCCAAGTCGACATCCTCATCGGCACCCATCGCCTGATCCAGCGCGATGTCCGCTTCAAGGACCTGGGGCTGATGATCATCGACGAGGAGCAGCGCTTCGGCGTCAGCCACAAGGAGAAGCTCAAGAAGATGCGCGCCGCGGTCGACGTGCTGACCCTGACCGCCACCCCGATTCCGCGCACCCTGCACATGAGCCTCGCCGGCCTGCGCGACCTCTCGGTGATCGACACCGCTCCGGTCGACCGCCTGGCGGTGCGCACCTACGTCACCAAGTTCGACGACGACGTGATCGGCGAGGCGATCCGACGCGAGCTGCGCCGCGGCGGCCAGGTCTTCTTCGTCCACAACCGGGTGCAGTCGATCGGCGCCATGGCCGAATTCGTCCAGACCCTGGTACCCGAGGCCAAAGTGGCGGTGGGCCACGGCCAGATGGGGGAGAAGCAGCTCGAACAGGTGATGCTCGACTTCATCGAGGGCAAGGCCGACGTGCTGGTGTGCAGCACCATCATCGAGAACGGCATCGACATCGCCCGCGCCAACACCATCATCGTCAACCGCGCCGACTGCTTCGGCCTGGCCCAGCTCTACCAGCTGCGCGGCCGGGTCGGGCGCTCGAAGCATCGCGCCTACGCCTACCTGCTGATTCCCGGCGAGGCGACCCTGACCCGCGACGCCCGCGAGCGGCTGCGGGTGCTGCAGGAGCTCTCCGAACTCGGCGCCGGCTTCCGCATCGCCAGCCACGACCTCGAGCTGCGCGGCGCGGGGGATCTGCTCGGCGGCAACCAGTCGGGGCAGATCGCCGCCATCGGCTTCGAGATGTACAGCGAGCTGCTCGAAGAGACCATCGCCGAGCTCAAGGGACTCGAGCGCGAGCAGAAGATCGATCCCGAAATCAAGCTGGGGCTCTCCGCCTTTCTGCCCGAAAAGTACATGCCCGACCCCAATCAGCGCCTGGTCTTCTACAAGAAGCTGGCGGCGGCCGACGACGACGAAAGCCTCTACGCGGTGGCCGACGAGATGCGCGACCGCTACGGCGAGCTCCCCGAACCTGCGGCCCTGCTCCACGAACAGATGAAGCTGCGGGTGCTGATGAAGCGGCTCAAGGTGGAGCTGGCCGAATACACCGGCAAGCACCTGGTCTTCGGCTTTCATCCCGAGACCCCGGTGCCGCCGGAAAAGATTCTCGCGCGGCTGCAGGATCCCCAGGGGCGCTACCGCTTCACCCCCGATTACCGCCTGACCATCGATTTGGGCCGTCGGCCCCGCGAGGAGTTGCTGGAGGCGGCCAAAAAAGAATTGCAAGCCTTTCTGTAGCTATGCTAGCTTTTCCCTTTTGGGCCTATGAAAAGAGCGTTCTTCTTGGATAAAAATCCCCCGACCCGCCTATCCCCTTTGCGTTGTGCGCTTTTCCTGCTGCTCGCGGGCCTGCTGCTCCAGGCCGCCGGCTGCCGCGAACGGACCGAATCCGCCGCCCCCGTGCTGCTGCAGGTCAACGGCCGGGTGGTGACCCTCGACGATTTCAACCGCCGCTTCGAACGCACCCTTCCTCCCGAAAACACCTTGGGGCAGGACGAAAAGGACGAACTCCGGCGCTCGTTCCTGCGTCAGGTCATCGACCGCGAACTGGCGCTGGCGGAAGCGCAGCGCCTGGGCCTGGGCATCTCCCCCGAAGAGGTCGAGCAGGCCATGGTCGAGTTCCGCCGCGACTATCCCGAAGGGGGCTTCGACCGCATGCTGCGCGCCCAGGGAACCACCCCCGGGCAATGGCGCGACGACCTCGAGACGCAGCTGCTGGTCGACAAGGTCCTGGCGCAGGCGGTCTATTCCCGGGTGTCGGTGGACGACGGCGAGATCGCCGGGTATTACCAGGAAAACCGCGAGGAATTCGTGCGCCCGCGCACGGTACGGGCGCGCCAGATCATGGTCGACAACGAGGAGCAGGGAGAGGAGATTCTCGCCCAGCTGCAAAAGGGTGCCTCCTTCGAGGAAATGGCCCGCCGCTTCTCCCTCTCCCCCGACGGAGAGGACGGCGGCGATCTCGGCTTTTTTCCCGCCGGGGAGATGCCGCCCGAGTTCGATCAGGTGGTCTTTTCCCTGCCGGTGGGCCAGCTCAGCGAGCTGGTCAGAAGCGACTACGGCTATCATATCTTTCTGGTCGACGAGCAGTTGCCCGCGCAGAACCTGAGCCTGCAGCAGGCCACCCCCGAAATCCGCCGCCGTCTGCGCCGGCTCAAGGAGGAGGAGGCCTACCAGAGCTGGCTGACCGAGCTGAGCCGTCAGGCCCAACTCGAAGTCAACTGGCCGCTGCTGTAGCAGTTCCGCGCTCCGCTCCCGTGACGCCCAACACCCCATGGATGAACCGATGACCCCCAAATTCTTTCGCACACCGCTTCTTTCGCTGGTCCTTTGCGGCCTGAGCCTGCTGGCCGTCACGTCCCTTTGTCGGGCCGAGGTCCTGAGCAAGATCGCGGCGGTGGTCAACGACGACATCATCACCACCTTCGAACTGGAAAAAGAGGTCACCGCCCAGATCGCCGCCCAGGCCCGGGGCCAGTCCCTCGTCAGCGAAGAACTCGCCAAGCTGCGCCGCCAGACCCTGCAGCGGATGATCGAAGAGACCCTGGTGCGCCAGCAGGTGCGCGAACTCGGCATCGAGGTGGCAGAAGAGGAGCTGGAAGAAGCGATCACCGACGTCCTCAAACAGAACAACATCACCCGCGCGCAGCTCTCCCAGGCGCTGGCGGGGCAGGGGATGAGCTTCGAGGAATACCGAGCGAAGATGCGCCAGCAGATTCTGCGCTTCAAGCTGATCGGGCGCGAGGTGCAGAACAAGGTCGAGGTGAGCTCGCAGGAAATCCGCGATTACTTTCGCGAGCACATCGAGGACTACCGCGGCGACCCCTTCGTGCGGCTGGCCTACATCAACTTCGCCATTCCCCGCGACGAATCGGTGAGCAACGCTCAGGTCGCCGCCATCCGCGAGCGCGCCCGCGAGGCCCTGGCCCTGCTGCGCCAGGGCGAAGAATTCTACTCCACCCTGTTCATTTATTCGACCGACCCCGACGTCGACGGCGGCGAGCTCGGCACCTTTACCGAGGACGAGCTCAGTCCCGCCTTCGCCCGGGCCATCGCCGGCCTAGAAGAGGGGCAGGTCACGGAACTGATCGAGAACCCCGAGGGCTTCTACATCCTTCGGGTCGAGGAGCGCAACCCCGGTCCGATCCGCCAGTTCGATATGGTCAAGGATGAAATTCGCCAGCGGCTGATGGAGAAAAATCGCGAGGAACGCTTCGCCGAATGGAGCGCCGGCCTCAAAAAAAACGCCTACATCGACATCCGCATCTAAAGCACCGCCTCTCCGGCCCGCCCCCACGGCGGGCCTTTTCGCATGGACCTTTTTGCCCGTTCCTCTTTTGCTTTTGCAAGCTCTCGCCCCTGAGCTATACTGGCCCTTTGCGCAATCTGCGGAGGAGCGGGTGACCCAGCCCCTGATCATCACCATGGGCGACCCTACCGGGGTCGGCCCGGAAATCATCCTCAAGGCCCTGCTGGCCGGAGAATTCGACGACTCGGCCCGGCCTCTGCTGGTGGCCGGCGACCTCAACGTGCTGCAGCGCGCCGCCCGCGTCTTCGACCAGCCGGCGACGGTGACCCCGGCCGTCGGCCTCGGCTCTCACCAGGTGCGGCTCGGCGAAAGAATTCTGGCCGTGCAGGCCCTCTCCGACCTCCCCGCCGCCGATTTGCGTCCGGGCTCCCCCGACCGCGCCTGCGGCCGGGCGATGGTCGACTATATCGAGTGGGCCTGCGCCCGCTGCCGCGCGGGGGAGGCCGCCGCCATGGTGACCGCCCCGATCAACAAGGCGGCGATCCGCGCCGCCGGCTGCGACTTTCCCGGCCACACCGAACTGCTCGCCGCGCGCTGCGGCATCGCCAAGGTGGTGATGATGCTGGCCGGCGCGCGCCTGCGGGTGTGCCTGGTCACCACCCATCTGGCCCTGCGCGAGGTTCCACAGGCCCTGACCGGGGGCGAGATTCTCGCCACCATCCGCATCAGCGACCGCGACCTGCGCCGCCATTTCGGCCTGGCGCGCCCGCGCATCGCGGTTCTCGCCTTCAACCCTCATGCCGGCGAAGAGGGGCATTTCGGCGACGAGGAGCAGCGCCTGATCGCTCCGGCCATCGCCGCCGCTCGTGCCGAAGGGATCGACGCCAGCGGCCCCCACAGCGCCGACACCCTGTTTCACTTCGCCGCCCGCGGCAGCTGCGACGCGGTGGTATGCATGTACCACGACCAGGGGCTGATCCCGCTCAAGCTGCTCCATTTCGACGATGCCGTCAACGTCACCCTGGGGCTGCCGATCGTGCGCACCTCCGTCGACCACGGCACCGCCTACGACCTCGCCGGCAGCGGTCGCGCCAGCCACGCCAGCCTGGCCGCGGCGGTGCGCCTTGCCCTGCAGATGGCGAAGGAGATTCCATGAGCGCGGCCACCTTCGGCACCGACGGCTGGCGCGGAGTGATCGCCCGCGATTTCACCTTTGCCCGGGTGGCCGAGGTGACCACGGCGATCGTGCGCTACCTGCGGGAGGAGGCTCTCGCCACACGCGGCCTGGTGGTCGGCTACGACCGCCGCTTCCAGTCGCGCGCCTTTGCCCGGGAAGTCGCCGAAGTCGCCTCCCGTCTCGGGGTGGAAGTCTGGCTGGCCGAGCGCTTTCTGCCGACCCCCGCGGTCTCCTGGGCGGTGCGGGAAAAAAACGCCGGCGCCGGCATCATCGTCACCGCTTCGCACAATCCCCCCGCCTATAACGGCCTCAAGCTCAAGGAGCATTTCGGCGGCAGCGCCCGGCCGGCGGTCACCGCCCGCATCGAGGAGCTGCTGCGGCAGGGCGCGACGGCCCCCGTGGTCGCGGCCACCGCCCCGATTCGTTGCTTCGACGGAATCCCGAGCTACTGCGACCGGCTGCAGCGCTTCGCCGATCTCTCGACCCTGTCTCGCTCCGGCCGCCGCTTGGCCGTCGACGTCATGCACGGCGCGGCCGCCGACATCCTGGCGCCTCTGTTGGCCCGCAACGGGTTCGTCGTGGAGGAGCTGCACGGCGACGAGAACCCGGCCTTCGACGGGCACGCCCCTAATCCCGTCGCAGAGCACCTCGGGGTGCTGACCGCCCTGATTCGCAGCGGCGGGGCCTCGCTGGGGCTGGCCACCGATGGCGACGGCGACCGCCTGGCGGCCATCGACGAGCAGGGCCGCTACTGCGGGCCGCAGATCCTCTTTCCCCTGATTCTGTGGCATCTCGCCCACCATCGCGGCGAACGCGGCCGGGTGGTCAAATCGGTCTCCACCACCCTCCTGATCGATCGCATCTGCGCATCCTTCGGCTTGCCCCTGGTCGAGACGCCCATCGGCTTCAAGCACGCCTGCCAGACGATTCTCGACGGGGAGGTGCTGCTCGCCGGCGAGGAGAGCGGCGCCCCCGGCATCCCCCGGCACCTTCCCGACCGCGACGGTCAGCTCGCCGCCCTGCTGCTGCTCGAGGCCCTCGGTTGCAGCGGTCGCCTCCTGGGCGAGGTGCATCAGGCGCTGCAGGAGCAATTCGGACCGCTGCACTACCGGCAGAGCTCCCTGCCGCTAGGCGCCGAGAGCTGCGTTGAGCTGCGCCGGCGCCTCGCGGGGCTCGATCAGAGCCGCCTGTGCAACCTGCCGGTGCGCGACACCATCCGCATCGACGGGGTCAAGTGGCTCCTCGGCGACGATGCCTGGCTGTTGATCCGCCCTTCCGGCACCGAGCCGCTGGTACGCCTCTACGCCGAGGCGCCCGAGGCGGCCATGGCCGAAGCTCTTCTCGCGTGCGGGAAGTCGTTGATCAAACCTTGAACGCAGCCACGAATCACACGAATGGCACGTATGAAAGGCGAAAGGAAAGGCCGGGTGAGCCGGTGGACGGAAAGCCCTTTCCCCTCCCTGGTTCTCTCCGTCTCTCCGTTAACGCCTTGAGCAGTTAATCCATTCGTGGTGATTCGCGACATTGGTGGATTCAAAACCCTTATGACCAAAGCCATCACCATCCGCGGCGCCCGCGAGCACAATCTGAAGAACATCGACATCGAGATCCCCCGCGACCGGTTGGTGGTCATCACCGGGGTGTCGGGCTCGGGCAAGTCGACCCTGGCCTTCGACACCATCTACGCCGAGGGGCAGCGGCGCTACGTCGAGAGCCTCTCGGCCTACGCCCGCCAGTTTCTCGAGCAGATGCAGAAACCCGACGTGGAGAGCATCGAGGGACTCTCCCCCGCCATCTCCATCGAACAGAAAACGACCTCGAAGAATCCGCGCTCCACCGTCGGCACCGTCACCGAAATCTACGACTACCTGCGCCTGCTCTTCGCCCGCGCCGGCACCGTGCACTGCCCCGGCTGTGGGCGCGAGATCGCCTCGCAGACCGTCGAGCAGATGGTCGACCGCATTCTGACCTACCCGGAGAAGACCCGGCTGCTGCTGCTCGCCCCCATCGTGCGCGGACGCAAGGGGGAGTACCGCAAGGAGATGAAGCAGCTTCTCGCCGAGGGCTTCGTGCGCATCCGCATCGACGGCGAGATGCACGAGCTGGCCGAACCGGTGGCCCTCGACAAGAACAAGAATCACACGATCGAGGTGGTGGTCGATCGCCTGGTGGTCAAGGAGGGGATCGCGAGCCGGCTGGCCGACTCGCTGGAGACGGCGCTCAAGCTCGCCGACGGGCTGGTGCGGGTCGAGGTGCCGGGGGGCGAGAGCCAGCTCTTCTCCGAGCGCCACGCCTGCGTCGAGTGCGGGGTGTCGCTCCCCGAGATCACCCCGCGTATGTTCTCCTTCAACAACCCCCACGGCGCCTGCCCCGACTGCGCGGGGCTCGGCACCCGCATGTATTTCGACCCCGAGCTGGTGGTGCCCAACCCCGAGCTCTCCCTGCGCGAGGGGGCGATCGTTCCCTGGGAGACCCGCACCGGGGTCTACTATCAGCAGCTCCTCGAAGCGCTCTCCGAGCACTTCGCCTTCTCGGTGAGCACCCCCTTCGCCGAGCTGCCGGAAAAGCTACGCGGCGTACTGCTGCAGGGCTCGGGCAAGGAAAAGGTGCGCTTTTTCTTCGATCAGGGAGGACGTCGTCACTTCTACGAGAAGAGTTTCGAGGGGGTGATCCCCAACCTGCAGCGCCGCTACCGCGAGACCGATTCGGACGGGGTGCGCGAGAGCCTCGAGCGCTTCATGAACCAGATGCCCTGCCCGACCTGCAGCGGCGCGCGGCTGCGCCCCGAGTCGCTGTGCGTCACCGTCGGCGGCCGCAATATCCAACAGGTGTGCGCCCTCGCCATCGCCGAGGCCGAACCCTTTTTCCGCGACCTGCAGCTGCCGCCCAAGCAGGCGGAGATCGCCCGTCGGGTGCTGAAGGAGATCCGCGAGCGCCTCGGTTTCCTGAGCCACGTCGGCCTCGACTACCTGGCCCTCGATCGCACCGCGGGGACCCTCTCCGGCGGCGAGGGGCAGCGCATCCGCCTCGCCACCCAGATCGGCTCGTCGCTGACCGGGGTCCTCTACATCCTCGACGAGCCCTCCATCGGGCTGCACCAGCGCGACAACCGAAGGCTGCTCGACACCCTGGAGAAGCTGCGCGACCTCGGCAACACGGTGCTGGTGGTGGAGCACGACGAGGAGACCATACTCGAAGCCGATCACGTCATCGACATGGGTCCCGGCGCCGGCGTGCACGGCGGCGAGATCGTGGCCCAAGGCACCCCGCGGGAGGTTCTCGCCAACCCCGATTCGCTCACCGGGCGCTACCTGGCGGGAGATCTCACCATCCCGGTGCCGACCGCGCGGCGCGAGAGCTCTCGCTTTCTCACCATCCGGGGGGCGCGCGAGAACAACCTGCGCGGCATCGACGTGCGCATTCCCCTCGGGGTGATGACCTGCGTCACCGGCGTGTCGGGCTCGGGCAAGTCGACCCTGGTGATCGACACCCTGTTCCGTGCGCTGGGCCAGCGCCTCTACCGCAGCAAGGAAAAGGCGGGCAAGGTCGACGACATCCTCGGGCTCGAGCAGCTCGACAAGGTGATCGACATCGACCAGTCGCCCATCGGCCGCACCCCGCGCAGCAACCCGGCCACCTACACCGGAGTGTTCGGCGACATCCGCGACCTCTTCAGCCAGCTGCCCGAGGCGAAGATGCGCGGCTACAAGCCGGGGCGCTTCTCCTTCAACGTCAAGGGGGGGCGCTGTGAGGCGTGCCAGGGCGACGGCATCATCAAGATCGAGATGCACTTTCTGCCCGACGTCTACGTCACCTGCGAGGTGTGCAAGGGGGCGCGCTACAACCGCGAGACGCTGGAGGTCAGATACAAGGGCAAGAGCATCGCCGAGGTGCTCGACCTGACGGTGAACCAGGCGGCGGCCTTTCTCGAGAACATCCCGCGCATCCGCGCCAAGCTCGAGACCCTGCGCGAGGTCGGCATCGGCTACATCAAGCTCGGCCAGAGCGCCACCACCCTCTCCGGCGGCGAGGCCCAGCGGGTCAAGTTGGCCAAGGAGCTTGCGCGCCGCGCCACCGGGCGCACCATCTACATTCTCGACGAGCCGACCACCGGCCTGCATTTCGCCGACATCCACAAGCTGCTCGACGTATTGCACCGGCTGGTGGAGGCGGGCAACACAGTAGTGGTGATCGAGCACAATCTCGACGTGATCAAGACCGCCGATCACCTGATCGATCTCGGCCCCGAGGGGGGGAGCCGCGGCGGCGAGATCGTCGCCTGCGGCACCCCGGAGGAGGTCGCCCGCCATTCGCGCTCGCACACCGGCCGTTACCTGCGCGCCTGTCTCGATTTGTAACCGTGCAACTCAAGTATGTTGTGAATGCGCCACACAGTTGTCGGGCAATGTGGTGTTTTCGCCAGAAATCCAGTTCGGAATACCGACGGATTGACGTTTCAATTTAATCAGCCTGAAAAGCTTCGGCAGAAATAAGTCGGACTTTCGAATATTTCCCTTTGGACAAGCAGCTGAAATCCTTGACCCGGGTCAAAAGAGCGGGGGACCGGATCGGTCCCGCGGCCTTCCTGACGCCGTTAAAGATGATCAAAACGGTACGCCATTTGCTTATGTAATTGCCTGCAACCCGAGACGCGCACCGGAATCTTTCAGACTCCTTCAGCATTGACGAGGTCCCGCATGATCAAAAAATTCCTGGCAGCGACCCTTCTTCTTCTTTTCACCTCCGCCTGTGCCCACCAGCAGGCGATGTTCGTCTCCGAGCCGGCCGGCGCCAGGGTGCTGGTGGACGGCAAGGAAATCGGCACCACTCCCTGCAGTTACGACTACAGTCTCAGTGCCGGACAGGAATTCGAGGTGACGGTGCAGAAGCCGGGGTTTGAAGCGGTGTGCTACCGGGTGAAGACGGATGAGGTCGATGCGGGGGAGCGCAACAAGTGGCTGGCCGCCGGGGTGGTCTGGAGCCCCCTCTGGCTCGGCACCCTGTTTACCAAAAAGCTCAAGGATTCCTACGAAATCGTGATGAAGGAAGATGCGCCGACCTTCACCGCCAATGCCGCACGGCCGGGGGATGCGCCCCGCTTCTGATCCTGCGGAGCAGCAAAAACCAGAGAGGAAAAGGCAGGCCCGATGGCCTGCCTTTTTCTGTTGTTTCCCCGGATTACCGGGGCATGACCTGGTGAATCCGCCGGCTGTTGACGATGTAGTGGGACTTGCCGCAGTCGATCGGGAAGAAGGCCGGCGCGGCGTTGACGAAATCCTTGAGGCGCGACTTCCCCTCGGGCATTTCCAGAACGATGGTCCCCTCCAGAGTTTCGCCGCCGAAAAAAAACAGGCGGGCCTGCACCTCCTCCCCCAGGGGGGGGACTTCGGGATCGCTGCCCGGAGTGTGGCGAGCATGGCTGATCGCGTCCTTGTTGACCAGCCGGAAATGCCCCTCGCGGTCGCGCAGCGGCAGAAACCGCTCGTCCTCCCGCAGCAGTTCGAGAAAGGTCTGGCGGCCGCTGTGGCCATAGGCGAAGGTACTCAGGAAAACCACCCCCTCCAGCACCAGCCCGTCGGCGAGAAACAGGACCACGTCCTTTTCGATCTTCTCCAGGCGAAACTCACTCATGTCTCTCTCCCTCCGCCGCCCCGTGCCGGGCGCAGTCGCTGACTTCGATGTGATGAGAGAAATCTTAATACTATTTTTTCCCGCTGACAAGCCGTTGCCACGTCACTTCGTCATGCAAATCCGGCGGAATTGGTTATACTTAATGGCCATTATCCCAAGGAGGAGGGCGGCGTGACCCTGACCCGCGACGAATTCATCGACCTGCTCAACCGCGATCTGCGCCTGGAATATCTTGCCGTCATCCAATACACTCAGCATTTCGGCATGTTGAGCCCTGCGGTCTCCACCGAGGCGGGCGAACAGATTCAGAACCTGGCCGGCGACGAACTGGCCCATGCCCTGATTCTCGCCGAACAGATCCGGATGCTCGGGGGCGAGCCCGAGGTGCGCACCCCCCGCGCCAGAAGCGCCGATCAGCCGCTGACATTGCTCGAGTTCGACCGCCAGGGCGAAGAAGACACCATCGCCCGCTATCAGGAACGCATCGATCAGGCCGAAGCGCTCGGCCTCGTGTCCCTCGCCCATATCCTGCGCCTGATTCTCGCCGTCGAGGAACGCCACCTGAAAATTCTGCAGAAGTTGATGGGGCGGCTTTCCTCGTGATCGCCCACCCGGCCGTTTTTCCCTTGACGGCCGGGTGCGCGCGGTCCGCGGTTGACAAGTTTGAGACGATGGTTAAAATGGGACCGTTGTCCTGAATGAGGCCGCTTCCCGGCCTTTTTGCATTGAAACCATCGACCCTGAGAGGAAACCGATCATGCCCGAACTCAAAGGAAGCAAAACCGAACAAAATCTCAAGGAGGCCTTCGCCGGAGAATCGCAGGCCAACCGCAAATATCTCGCTTTCGCCAAGAAAGCCGAACAGGAAGGGCATCTGCAGGTCGCCAAGCTCTTTCGCGCCGCGGCGGCGGCGGAAACCGTCCACGCCCATGCGCACCTGCGCGCCCTCAAGGGCATCGCCAGCACCGAAGAAAATCTCAAGGAGGCGGTGGCCGGCGAGACCCATGAATTCATGAACATGTACCCGCAGATGATCAAGGAAGCCGAACAGGAAGGCCAGGCCGAAGCCCTGCGCAGCTTCAAGTTCGCCAACGAGGTCGAGAAGGTGCATGGCGGCCTCTATCAGAAGGCCCTCGACAGCCTCGGCAAAAATGCCGCCGTCGACTACTACGTGTGCCAGGTCTGCGGCCACACCCTCGAGGGAGAACCGGCCGGACCCTGCGAGATCTGCGGCGCCGGAAAAAACGCCTTTCACAAGATCGACTGACCCCCCACCGCGACAAGAACCCCGAAGGCCGGGTCCCAGGTGGGCCCGGTTTTTTTTTATCCCGCCGGCAGGGCCCGGCGGACAACCGCTTCAGCCTTAACCGCTCATTCCACAGCGAGGTGGATTCCCATGGAAAAGTGCCCTATCTGCAAGGAGCTGAAGAAAGGCAAATTCTGGTGCAGCAACTGCAAGAGCGTCTTTGTCTGCCCCAACCCCAGCTGCGACACCAAGATCACCAGCCGCGACCTCGACACCTGTCCGCGCTGCGGCCTGCTGTTCGGCGAATACCTCGAAAAGCGCAAGATGTACCGCATCTGCCCCAAGTGCAAGAAGCGCCAGGGCCTCTCGGAGATCCAGTGCAAGTCCTGCCGATACTTCTTCAATTGCCCCACCTGCGGCCACCGCGTGCCCTCGACCAGCATGCTCACCTGCCCCCGCTGCGCCACCAGTCTGCGCCGCTGAATCGGGGATTTCCGCGATTTTTCCTGGACGCGGGCTAATCCTCTGGTATTATTGAAAAAGTTTTATTGTCCCTGCCTAACATCGGCAATCACGGGCGCCGGCTTTGCGGTCGGCGCCCGCCTTCATGACGGGGATTTTTCTTGATCGGGCTCATTCTCTCCCTCGCCCTCAGCGCCCTCGGCCTGTTCTCGGCGGGCCATGCCCTGCTGAACAAGCTCGACCCGCGGGCGGCCTTGGGCTGGATCATCACCTGCCTGGCGCTGCCTGGGATCGGGCCGGTCTTTTACTGGCTGTTCGGGGTCAACCGCATCCGCACCCGCGCCCGCGACTGGCAGGTCAGGGGTCAGGGGATGCCGTGGAGCGATCCGGAGGTCTGCCCCTGGTCGTCGGAAATTTCCGCCACTCTCCCTTTCCGCCGCGAAAACTACCAGGCCCTGCTCAGTCTCTCCGACGCCGTCACCCGCCGCCCCCTGTCCCCCAACAATCTGGTCACCCCCCTCTACAACGGCGAGCAGGCCTACCCGGCCATGCTCGCGGCCATCGAGCACGCCCGCGAAACGGTGCATCTGGCCACCTACATCTTCGAGGGCAACAAGACCGGGCGCGAGTTCGCCGACGCCCTGCGCGCCGCCGCCGAGCGGGGGGTCGAGGTACGGGTGCTGGTCGACGCCCTCGGCGAATGCTACTCCTTCCCCACCGCCCGCCGCCTGCTGCGCGGCTCGCGAGTACGGGTCGTGCGGTTTCTCCCCCCCTCCCTGTCCGGTCGCGGGGTCTATTTCAACCTGCGCAACCATCGCAAGATCCTGGTGGTCGACGAAGAGATCGGTTTCACCGGCGGCATGAACATCGGCGATCGCCACCTCGCCGCCGACACCGGCAACAATCAGCGGGTGGTCGATATCCATTTCAAGATCGAAGGTCCGGCCGTATCGCACCTGCAGGACGCCTTTCTCGAAGACTGGGCCTTCGCCACCCGCGAGCGCATCACCCCCACCCGGATGCCCGAAGCACTGCCCGACGGGAATGCTTTCTGCCGCGGCATCAGTGCCGGCCCCAACGAGGATTTCGAAAAGCTGCACTGGATCATCATCGGCGCGCTCAACAGCGCCCGCGAGCGCATCTGCATCATGACCCCCTACTTCATCCCCAACCGCGCCCTGGTCTCCGCCATCAACTCCGCCGCCCTGCGCGGCGTCAAGGTCGACGTCATCCTGCCGAGCAAGAACAACCTGCCGTTCGTCGCCTGGGCGGCGGAAGCCTACGTCTGGGAGCTCATCACCTACGGCACCAATATCTATTTTCAACCCCCGCCCTTCGTCCACAGCAAGCTGCTGCTGGTCGATAGCGACTTCGCCCTGCTCGGCTCGGCCAACCTCGACCCGCGCAGCCTGCGCCTCAATTTCGAGTTCAACCTCGAAGTCTATTCGCGCAGCGTCTGCCGCCAGCTCAGGGAACACTGCGACAGCGTCATCGCGCAATCGCGCCAGGTCAGCGTGGCCGAACTCGACGGCCGCTCTCTGCCGCGGCGGCTGTGGACCTGCTTCTTCAAGCTGTTTTCGCCCTATCTCTGATTTTCATCTCCCGCCACGCCCCCCCCGCACCCATGGCTGACCTTCCCCGCTGACCCGCCAAACGGTTGTCGGCCCCAAGGAACCTGCTAAAATTTTCAAGAAGCCAACGCCACCTCCCCCAGACACAGGAGAAACCATGGAAATCATTCTCGGACTCATCATCTTCGTCGCCGATATCTGGGCCATCGTGCAAACCATCCAAAGCTCTGCGACCGGAGGAATGAAAGTCTTGTGGGTCCTGATTATTTTCATCCTGCCGGTTCTCGGCCTGATCCTCTGGTTTTTCCTTGGCCCCAAGCCGGTGCGGGCCTAGCCGGGCGCTCTCCGGCGCCGGGAACCGATCGGCCATGATCCCCGCCATCGACATCAACTGGACCCAGGCGGTCTTTCACATCGTTTACCTGGGCATCGCCTACGTCTTAGCCCTCCCGATCGCCTGGGACCGGGAACAGCATGTGCGCAGCGCCGGCCTGCGCACCTTCCCCCTGGTCGCGGTGGCCTCCTGCGGCTTCATGCTGACGGGCATCTCGGTGCTCGACACCACCGACGCCGAAGCGCGAGTCTTCTACGGCATCATGACCGGCATCGGCTTTATCGGCGGCGGCGCCATTCTCAAAGATGGCGGCAAGGTTTCCGGCACCGCCACCGCGGCCAGCATCTGGAATACCGGCGCCATCGGCAGCGCGGTGGCCTGGAGCCGCTTCGAAATCGCCATATTGCTGTCGCTGATGAATTTTGTCACGCTGTGGGCCCTGGGGCGAGTCAAGGAGGCCGCCGGCACGGACGAGAAAGCGGACGATGTTCCCGATTGACCCTCAGCCGAAAGGAACCTGATCATGAACCTCACCCTCGAACCGATCCTGTCGCTCATCACCGGCATCCTGATACTCGTCATCCCGCGCTTTCTCAATTACATCGTGGGGCTCTACCTGATTATCATCGGCGTCGTCGGTCTGGCCCGCTAGCGCGCCTGCGCTTCCGACCTAAGTTGGCCAACCGATGCGTCCTCAATAAATTCGGGGCCATCCCAGACAGCTAGTGTCCGTCTGGGATGGCCCCGAATCAATGGCATTGATTGTCTTTCGATTGTCCGGCAATCGCCCCCGCCGGGAGATACACCCGCATTTTCGCCAGGGTTCAAGCTCCTCTGGGAGCCTATTCGTTTACTGCATGAGGGGCCTCTCCCGCAGGGAATCCTTTCGATAGGTCATCGAACCGAAATGGTATTTTTGACATCTTTGACCCCCGCTACGCCTCGGGCGATTTGTTCAGCCCGCTCCACCGTCGCCGGTTTGTCGACGAAGCCGCTGAGCTGCACCACACCGTTGTAGACCTCCACCTCGATCTGCATGGCGCTGGTCAGGGAATCAGCCGCCAATTGGGTCTTGACCTTGGTGGCGATCGTCTTGTCGTCGATGTAGGTTCCGGTGCTGCGGGTCGTTTCGGTGCCCGCACAGCCCACCAGGGCCAAAACGGCGAAGGCCAAAAGCAATCCAACGATTCGCTGCATTCTCATCATGGCTCGATCCTTTCTGTTGCCGTGGCTCCAAAGGCGCGAAGGTTCGGGGTCTATTCAGACCCTGGGTTTGCGTAATCCGCCAAAAATCAGCGAGAGCACGAAAAGGGCAAGGAAGATGAAAAATAGAATTTTCGCAATGCCAGCCGATGCCGCCGCAATCCCGGTAAAACCGAAAACCCCTGCAATGACGGCGACGATGAAAAACATGAGCGACCAACCAAGCATAACGGCCTCCCTTCTTGCGGAAATTTCCCCACACTTTATGAATAGCAGAAATTCCCGACGGCACAAGACGGATCGAGGACTTTGATTTTCCCCCGGAAATTTTATGAACCCCTGTTAAAATACTTACAAAATCTACTCAATTAGGGAGGAAGTCATGATCCGATATGTGCGAAAATCGCTGGTGATCGCCCTGGCAAGCATTCCGCTCGCATTTCTCGCCTTGAGCCTGAGCGCCTGCGAAAAAGAAGGTCCGGCCGAAAAAGCCGGGAAAAAGATCGACCAGGCCGTGGAGGAAACGAAGGAGGATGCGCGCGAGCTCAAGGAAAATGTCGAGGAAACCTACAAGAAAAAAACCGAGTAGAAAAGGAACCCCCGGAGAAAAGGCCAGGAATCGTTTAGTCGGGTGAAGTCCGCCGCCCCCGGGAGTTCGTCCGGGGGCGGCGGGATCAATTCTCTTCTTCCCTGTCGCCGGGTTTGGGCTTCCGCACCGGAAGCTCGCAACGATCGGACATTCAGGTGGAAATTCCGAGGCGCGGCAGAATCCAGCGATTCAGAATGTACCAAACGGCGACAACCGCGCCAAGGATCAATACGTCTTCCATCAAACTCTCCTTTGGAAATAAATCCAAAAATATCAATTTTTGAATATTTGTCAATCGACAATTGCCCTGCACTTGACGCTCGACGCTGGCGCGCTATAGTTCCTCCTACGTTTCATGACTCGAACCGGGAGGATTTCATGGCTAAAAATTCGATGAAACGCAGGGATTTCATGGTGTCGTCGGCGCTGGCGGCCGGCGGGGTGCTGATGGCGGGGAGTACGGTGTTCGCGGAGAAGAAGGATACCGGTTTCCAGGGCTACTATGATGTCGACTCGAGCCTGTTTGCCGGCATCAACCGGGTCAAGGATCCGGCCGACAAATCGACCCTCGAGAAGAAGCACGCACCGTTGATCGAGGCGCCCGCCCAGGTCAAGGCGGGCGAGGAGTTCGAGGTCAAGGTGACGGTGGGCGAAATCGTGCATCCCATGGGGGATACTCACTGGATCACCTACATCGCCCTGTTCGCCGGCAACGAGCCCGCGGGTCGGGCCGAGCTGTCGCCGCGCTTCGGGGTGCCGCAGGTCAGCTTCAAGCTCAAGCTCGACAAGCCGGTGACGCTGGTCGTGCGCGAATACTGCAACCTGCACGGGTTGTGGGAATCGAGCAAGGCGATCACGCTCGCCTGACCCATCGAGGGGCCGCGTGCGGCCCCTTTTTCATGGCCTCACCCCACCTGCAGCTCGTTCACCACGTTGACCACCCCGGGCGTATACCAGCAGTCTTTCTCCGCGGCGTTGCGCTCGGTCTCCGAGCTGGCGCGCCCCCGCAGCCTGACCTCGCCGTTCGTCACCGAAATCTGGAAATTACGCGGGTTGACCAGGGCGTCCATCTCCATGATGGTCACCAGGTTGTCCTTGAGCTCGTCGTCGTTGTCCTGCTCGGCCGGGCTGACCACCAGCAGGTTGCGTACGTCGGTCACCCCCGGCACCCACCAGCACAACACCTCGGCCAGCCGCCGCTGGATCAGGGAATGGACCTGCCCGCGCAGGATGACGCCGCCTTCGGGGTCGGTGTCGATGACGATGTTGGTCTCTTCGAGGTTGCCCTCCTGAATAAAGGCATGGCGGATGTGATCGGTGATCTCCAGATCGCCCATGGGGTTGGGCGCGGTCACCCGCAGTTCGTCGTTGACCCGGGCCACGCCGGCAACCCCCTGCGCCAGGCGCACGGCCAGCCGTTTGGCGGCCACCGAGGGAACCTTGCCCGCGAGGGTGACGGCGCCCGTTTCGCTGGTCATGGTCAGATTGCAGCTCTCGATCTCGATGCGCGGATCGTTGGTCAGTGCCCCCTCGATCTCTTTGACGATCGATTGATCCTGGTTCATCGCAGCGCTCCTTTCACGGAAAGCGGGCCGCTCGTCTTCATCGGGCCCTGCCTTTAAGTTTAGCGTAGCGCCGGAAGCTCTCAAGGAAGGGAAAAAGAGGGGACGGTCAGACCAGCAACACCGGGCCGGCGACCTGGTGCAGCACGTAGTTGGTGACCGAGCCGAAGAGCACGTCGCGGATCTCGCCCATGTGGCTGCGGCCGATGACCAGCAGCTGGAACGATTCGCCGTTGGCCACCCGGGGAATCACCTCGCGGGGGTTGCCTTCCTCAAGCCGCCCCTCGACGCTCATCCCGGCAGCGACGAAGCGCTGCACCTGCCCGCTGAGAAAATCCTCACCGGCCCGCCGGGCCCGGTCGCGAATCATCTTCAACTGAAAATCGGGGATCATGCGGTAGGCGAGCTGATCGATGTTGACCACGTGCAGCAGCACCAGGGGTGCCGGAAAACGCTCGCGATTGGCAAGCAGGTACTCCAGGCAGCGGGCGCTGGTGGCGGAATCGTCGATCGGAACCAGAATTTTCGGGGTCATCGTCACCTCCGGCGCGGACGAGTGTCCCGCACGGACACTACCCACCGTAATTGTACACCAGCCGCGGCAGCAGCAGCACCAGGTCGGGCCAGAAGGTCAGCAGCAGCAGGATGGCGGTCTGGATCAGGAGAAAGGGGATCACCGCCCGCGACACGTAGAGCAGATTGCGGTCGACGGTGGCCCCCGAGATGTAGAGACTGACCCCCAGCGGCGGGGTGCAGTAGCCGATGCCGAGGTTGATCGTCATCAGCAGGCCGAAGTGCATGGTGTCGATGCCGAACTTGGCCAGCAGCGGCAGAAAGATCGGCGTCAGGATCAGGGTGGCGGAGATGATGTCCATGAACATGCCGATGAGCAGCAGCAGAATGTTCACCGCCAGCAGAAAAACCCAGGGCGACTGGATGCTGGCGACCACCGCGTTGGCGATCTTGTCGGGAATGCGCTCAAAGGTCAGATACTCGCCGAAGACCGAGGCGCCGGCGACGATCACCAGCAGAGTCGCCGAGGTCACCGCCGAGGAGACCACCACCTGCTTCACGTCGCGGATCTTCATGTCGCGATGGATCGCGATCTCGACGAAGAAGGCGTAGAAGCAGGCGACCACCGCCGCCTCGTTGGCGGTAAAGAGCCCCGAGTAGATGCCGCCGAAGATCAGCACCGGCAGAAAGAGCGCCCAGGCGCTCTCGCGCAGCACCTTCAGGGTCTCGCCCAGGGTCGGTTTGGGCAGAGGCGCCATCCCCTGGCGCCTGCACACGACGTAGGCGTAGAGCGACATGGCCGCCATGATCAGGACGCCGGGGATGAAGCCGGTGAGAAACAGCGCCTCGAGGGCGTCGTTGGAGACCATGGCGTAGAGGATCATCGAGATCGACGGCGGGATGATGACGCCCAAGATCGGCGCGGTGGTCATGATGCCGACGGAGAAGCGCTCGTCGTAGCCGTTCTTCATCAGCGCCGGAATCATGAAGCCGCCGATCGCCACCACCGTCGCCACGGTGGAGCCGGAGATGGCGCCGAAAAAGCCGCAGGCGAGAATCCCGGCCATGGCCAACCCTCCCGGCAGCCAGCCGACCAGGCAGTTGGCCGCCTTGATCAGCTTCTCGACGATGGTGCCGGTGGTCATGATGTTGCCGCACAGCACGAAGAAGAGCACCACGATCAGGGCGAACTTGTCCATGCTGCGGTAGAGCACTTCGATCACGATCTGGGGATCGATCCCCACCAGCCACACCAGTCCGACCATGCCGGTGAAGAAGAGCGCCATGAAGACCGGCACGGTGGCGCCGAGCAGACCGAGGAGCAGGGCGAGGATGATCAGGGAGTTGCCGTCCATCAGTCTTTCACCCCCCGCCAGTCTTCGACCATGACCACCAGGGTGCGCAGGAACATCATCGCACCCATCACCGGCAGCACCGCGTAGAAGTACCACTCGGGAATCTGCAGGGTGGCGGTGCGGGCGTATTCGTCCTGATACATGAGAAGCGTCATCTGGCCGCCGAGGTAGACCATCAGCCCGGCGAAGAGCAGCACCGCCAGGTGGCTGAAGAGGGTGAGCAGACGCTTGGTGACGGGAAAGAGCTGGGGGATGGCGTCGATGCGGATCAGGGCGCGCCCGCGCACCGCCGCCACGCAGCCGATGAAGGTGGTGAAGAAGATGACCTTGCGCACCACCTCGTCGGACCAGTAGAGGTTGATATCGGCCGTCGCCTTGCGCAGCACCACGTTGGCCATGGCGGTGCAGAGCGCCACCATGACGGCGACGAAGAGCGACCAATCCTCGACGAAAACAAACACCCGATCAATGAACTTGAAGACTTTTTTCAAGGCAATCCCCAAAAAAGGACCGGGGAGTGAGGCTCCCCGGTCGCGAAATTTCTGGTGATTATAGATTTTTTTAAGTTACTTGCCAAGGGTGGCGCGTACCTTGGCCAGGTAATCGGGGCCGATCTTCTCCCCCCACTTCTGCACCACCGGCTCGGCCAGCTCGATCAGCCTGGCCTTGTCGGCTTCGGAGAGGGCGATGAACTCGACCCCGTCGGCCCTGGCCTTGGCCACCTGTTCCTCGTACTGCTGCTTGGTCGCCGCGCGGGTCGCGGCGCTCTCCTCCGCGATCACCTCCAGCAGGATCTTCTGCAGGTCTTCGGGCAACTTGTCGAACCAGCGCTTGTTCATCAGGTGCACGAAGAGCCCCTGGGCGTAGTTGAGCTCGGTGAAGTTCTTGGCGATGGTGAATTTCTTGGTGATATTGCAGACGATGGCGGTGTGGTCGAGGCCGTTGATCACCCCGGTCTGCAGCGCCTGGGGCACGTCGGGCCAGGGCATAACGGTGAACTTGAGGCCCCAGGCCTTGTAGATATCGGTGTTCACCGGCGCCTGGGCGATGCGGAAGTTGACGGTTTTGGCGTCCTCGAGATTGCGCACCGGGGTGGTGGTGGCCCAACCGTAGGGGCCGTAGCCGGTCACGTCGACCACCATCAGCCCCTTGGCCAGGGCGCTGTCGCGGAAGGTGTTCCAGGTTGCGGGGTTGCTGCGGAACGCGTCGAGCTTCTCGAAAGTGTCGACCACATAGGGCAGGTTGACGATGCCGAGGGTGTCGGCCACGTTGGCCGCGGCCACCGACGAACTCAACATCCCCTGCACCGCGCCCAGTTTCAGCTTGCTGATGACGTCCTTCTCGCCGCCGAGCTGGGCCAGGGGACGGAAATCGACGAAAAGGCGGCCGTTGGATCTCTCCCACACCTTGTCGCGGATGCGGTAGCCGACCCCGACCCCCTCGATCACCGGGTGGGAGATGTTGGAGAGGATGTAGGTATATTCGGCCTCGCTCGGATCGAATTGGGGTTTCCATCCGGCGAGCGGATCGGCCTTGTCCTCGGCAAGGGCGCCGTTCGCCAGGCCGACGGTGGCCATCAGCAGCATTGCCATGACAACTTTGATCTTTTTCACGGGGGTTCTCCTTCACATGAGATGTCAAAACCTGACCGAAACGGTCTCGCCAGCATAAAACAAACCCTGTTTTATAAAAACAACTTTTTTGCGCGGCAGCACATGCGACTTCCGAAACTCTTCCGGCGCCACGCAGCGCGGGCGCTGTTTTCCTTGTCCTGCGCCGGTGGCTAGCGCGATGAAAACCGGCGAGCGAAATGCCCCCCGCAGGGGAACGCCCTTTTGATCCAAACTTTTGGGCGAGCAAAAGTTTGGGCGGCGGGCGGGGCCGCGACCCGCGACCTTGGCTTTGATTTGACCAGTGACACGGAATAACGACTCCAATCGCCGGCAATCGGCAATCGGCACAAAATCATTGCCCCAACTGCGCCCGCACCTTCTCCAGATAATCCTTCCCGATCTTCTCCCCCCACTTCTCATACACCGGCGCCGCCCGCTCCTCGAGCTTTCTCCGCTCTTCCACCGGCAGATCGAAAAACGTCACCCCCTCGTCCTTGGCGCGGGCGATCTCGGCCTCCTGCTGCAGACGGGTCAGCTTGCGCGCCCTGGCGCTTTCCTCGCGGATCGTTTCGCGCAGAATCTGCTGCAGATCTTCGGGCAGCCCATCGAACCAGCGTTTGTTCATGAGGTGGAGGTAGAGCCCCTGGGCATAGTCGACCCGGGTGAAGTAGCGGGCGATATTGAATTTTTTCGTGATACCGCACACGATCGGGGTATGGTCGAGCCCGTCGATGACGCCGGTCTGCAGCGCCTGGGGCACGTCGGGCCAGGGCATGACGGTGAATTTCATCTCCCAGGCCTTGTACAGGTCGGTGTTCACCGGCGCCTGGGCGATGCGAAAGTTGACCGCGCCGGCTTCCTCCACCGTGCGCACCGGCACCGTCGTCGCCCAGCCGTAGCTGCCGTATCCGGTGAAATCGGCCACCACGATCCCCTGGGACCGGGCGCCGGCGGCGAACGGTTCGAACAGCTCGGGGGTGGCGCGAAACACCTCGAGCTTGTCGAAGGTGTTGACGACGAAGGGCAGGTTGACGATCCCCAGCCGGGGCGCCAGGTTGGCGGCGGCCACCGACGAGCACAGCATTCCCTGCACCGCGCCGAGCCTGAGCTTGCTGATCACGTCGCGCTCGCCGCCCAATTGCGCCAGCGGACGAAAATCGACGTAGAGCCGCCCCTGCGATTTCTCCCAGACCCGGTCGCGGATATGGTAGCCGACCGCGATCCCCTCGATCGCCGGATGGTCGACGTTGGAGAGGATATAGGTGTATTCGGCGCCGCTCGGATCGAACGCCGGCTGCCACGAAGCCAGGGGGTCGTCCTGGGCGGCGGCGCCGCCGGCGAGCAGCGCGGTCGCCAGCAGAGTCAGAAAAATGAACATCCTGCGCGTCTTGATCATGGCCGGCTCCTTTGCGGTCAAGTCGTCTCCTGTCACCATCCAAACTGTCGCATTTACCCCTAGTTCACTCGGAAAAGATAATCGGACTGCGCCCCCGGGTCAATCAGTATTCGAAATTGCCGGCATCGCTGGTTGGCGTCGCCCCCTTCTTCGCTAGAATATAGAAGACAATGCATCAGGCCATGCCGCCATCGGCGGAGGTATCGACCTTCTTGCAATCCTATACGTTTTAATATATTTTGCTTTTCGAATGTATTTTCCAGGAGGAACCATGTCATTGCTCAAGCCGTTTTCGGGACTCGTCCTGCTGCTTCTGCTTTCGTCGCCGACTCTGGCCAAGGAGGTCACGCTGCACGAAGCGCTGCGCGCAGCGATCCGCCAACGCCCCCAGGCGCTGGCCGCCCGCGCCGATGCCCGGGCGGCGCGGGAGGACGCGCAAGCCGCCCGCGCCCATTTGCTGCCGCGGCTGAGCCTGCAGGAAAACTTCCTGATCACCGACGAGCCGGCCGCGAGCCTCTTCATCGACCTCAACCAGGAGTCGCTGGAACTGAGCAACGATGCCGGCGCCTACAATTTTGCGCCCACCCGCCACGATTTCGAAACCCGGCTGACCCTCGATCAGCCCTTGTTCGATCCCGAGCTCTGGTACGGCCGGCGCCGGGCCCGAGCCGGCGCCCGGGCGGCCGCCGCCAGCGCCGCCTGGAGCGCGGAGGAAGCGGCCTTCGCCGCCTTCCGCGCCTACCTGCAATTGCAACAGGCCGCAGCCGCCCGCCAGTGGGCCCGCAGTTCACAGGAGCAGGCTTTAGAGACCGAGCGCCGGGCGCGGGAACGCTATCAGGCCGGCGTCGGTCTCAAGGCCGATCATCTGCGGGCGCGGGTGGCGTTGTCCGAAAGCGAACGGCGAGTGCTCGCGGCCGACAACGATCTGATCCTGGCCCGGCACGCCCTCGCCATCGCCATGGGGCAACCCGGGAGCGAGCCGAGCGTCGCCGCTCCGGTGGGGGAAGACCTCTTTCTGGAAACACCGACCGGCCCGGTCGATGCCCGCGCCGATCTCGCCGCCCTGCAGCACCGAGTGCAGCAGAACCGCGAAGCGGTCGCCCAGAGTCGGGGCGCCTACTGGCCGCGCTGGAACCTGTCGGCTTCTTACGCGCTGCACGACGGGGACGCTCCCTTCGGCACCGACGCCGGCAGCTGGCGCCTGTGGACCGGTCTTTCCTGGGAGCTGTTCGACGGCAACCAGCGCAGCCATCGCCTGGCCGCGGCCCGCGCCCGGGAGCAGGCCGCCGCGGCGCAACTGGAGGAAGCCCGCAACCAGGCGGACCTGCGCCTGGAGCAAGCGCGCCTGCGGGCCGAGGAGGCGCGCTCGCGCCTGGCCACGGCCCGGGTTGCGGTCAGCGAAGCCGAAGAAAGCCTTGCCCTGCTGCGCCAGCGCTTCGCGAGCGGCCTGGCGCCCCTTACCGATCTGCTCGGGGTGCAGGCCGCCCTCGATCGTGCCCGCTGGGACCTGTTGCGCGCCGAAAACGAACTGGTGACGACCCTGGGGCGCGGGCTCTTCGAGCGGGGCCTGTTCGTGCAAACCCTGCTGCCGCAAGAGGAGGTCCGTCCGTGATGCGTGGGTACTTTGCTCCCTGGTTGTTTCTGTTGCTGCTGGTCGCCTGCTCGGACCCGATCGAGCCCGGCAATCGTCCCGGCGACCCCATCGCCGTCACCGGCCTCCCGCTGGCCCCGGTGGAGGTGGAAACTCTCTCCCAAGCCCCATCCCTGCCCGGTACCCTTCAGCGCGGCACCCGCACCACCCTGGTCGCCCGCAGCGACGGGCGGGTGAGCGGATTTGCGGTGAACGAAGGCGAGGCGGTCGCGGCCGGCCAGACCCTGCTGACCCTCGCCGACAACCAGGCCGAAGCCCGCCTGCGCGCCGCCCGATCGGGCTTCGAGGCGGCCCGCGCCCGGGAGCAGGAGGCGCTGGCCCGCCACGACCTGGCCGAGCGCACCTTCGCGCGCTACGCTCAGTTGCGCCGGGGCGAGGCGGTGACGCCGCAGGAATTCGACCAGGTCGACACCGAACGCAAGGCGGCCGGGCAGGCCCTCGCTCAGGCCCGCGCCCAGTTGCGGATCGCCGAAGCCGATCTCGCCGGGGCCCGCATCGTCCAGGGCTTCACCCGGGTCACGGCGCCCTTTGCCGCCACCGTGGTCCGCAAGGAGAGCCGCAACGGCGCCACCGTGCTGCCCGGCACGGCGCTGGTGACCCTCGACCGGCGCGACGGCTGGGAGGCGCTCACCCAGGTACCCGAATCGCTCTGGCCCGGCCTGGCCCTCGGCCAGGAAGTGCGCGTGGAGGTTCCCGCCCTCGCCCTGAGGCTTCCGGGAACGGTCAGCGAGCGCCTGCCGGGGGGCGACTCGGGCAGCCGCGCCTTTCCGGTGAAAATCGCCCTGCCCGCCGATGACCGGTTCGAAACGGGTCTCTTCGTCCGCATCCAGCTTCCCGGCGCCGCAACCGAGGTTCTCACCGTGCCGGCCACCGCCCTGGTCGAGCGCGGCCAGCTGACCGGCGTCTACCTGGCCCGCGGCGGAGAACTCCACTACCGCCTGGTGAAGACCGGCCGCCACCTGGGCGAGCGAGTCGAGGTCCTCTCGGGCCTGGCGCCCGGCGACCGCATCGTGACCGCAGAGACCGCCCGCGCCCGCGATGGCGCCCGGCTGCAGGAGTAGGGCATGGCGCAGAAAAAACACTCCCTGGCCAGCCGCATCGTCGACAAGTTTCTCGGCGGCAACCTCTCGATCATCTTCGTCGTCGTCTCCCTGCTGGCGGGGGCGGCGGCGCTGCTGATCACCCCGCGCGAGGAGGAGCCGCAGATCGAGGTACCGCTGGCCGACGTTTTCGTGCACATGCCCGGCGCCAGCGCCGAGGAAGTGGAAAAACTGGTCGCGACCCGTCTCGAGAAGCTGCTGTGGCAGGTCGACGGGGTGGAGTACGTCTATTCCATGTCCCGCGCCGATCTCGCCATCGTCACCGTGCGCTTCTACGTCGGCGAGGAGCGCATCGGCTCTCTGGTCAAGCTGCACGACAAGATCCGCAGCAACCTCGACCAGGTGCCGCCCGGGGTCAGCGGCTGGGTGGTCAAGCCGGTGGCGGTCGACGACGTGCCGATCGTCAATCTCACCCTCTTCCACGAAGAACTCTCCGACCACGAGCTGCACCGCATCGCCGAAGAAGTGGTCGAGCGGCTGCAGTCGGTCAAGAACACCAATGTCACCACCGTCATCGGCGGCCGCGCGCGCCAGATCCGCATCGACCTCGACCCGCAGGCGCTGGCCGCCCGCGGCCTGGCCCCCCTCGACCTGCAGCGCGCTCTCGACGGCGCCAACCTGGAGTTGCCCGCGGGCAGCTTTGCTCGCGGCAACGAGGAGCTCCTGGTGCGCGGCGGCGCCTTCTTCGCCTCGGCGCGGGAGGTGGCCGACCTGGTGCTGGGAGTCGAGGGCGGGGCGCCGATCTACCTGCGCGACGTCGCCCGGGTCAGCGACGCCATGGCCGCGGCCGACAGCTACACCCGCCTGCGCTTCGGGCCCGCCGCCGGAGTATCCGAAGACCGCCGCGAGCGGGAATACCAGGCGGTCAACATTGCCGTAGCGAAAAAGAAAGGGACCAACGCGGTCACCGTGGCCGAAGACGTCATCGCCCGGGTCGAGGAGATGCGCGGCACCATCATCCCGAGCGAGGTCGAGCTGCGGGTCACCCGCAACTACGGCGAGACCGCCGACCACAAGGTCAACGAGCTGATCGAGGGACTGGCGGTGGCGGTGGTCACGGTGCTGCTGCTGATTCTCTTCGCCCTGGGCTGGCGCGAGGCGCTGATCGTGGCGGTGACCATTCCCATCATCTACTCGCTGACCCTGCTGGTGAACTACTGGTTCGGCTTCACCATCAACCGCGTCACCCTGTTCGCCCTGACCCTGGCGCTCGGCCTGCTGGTCGACGACCCCATCGTCGATGTGGAGAACATCTACCGTCACTTCAAGCTGCGCAAGGAGCCGCCGCGCGACGCGGTGCTGACCGCGGTCGACGAAGTGCGCCCGCCGATCATCCTCGCCACCGCGGCGGTCATCGTCTCCTTTCTGCCGATGATGTTCATCACCGGAATGATGGGCCCCTACATGCTGCCGATGGCGGTCAACGTGCCGCTGACCATGGTCATGTCGCTGGTGGTCGCCTTCACCGTCACCCCCTGGCTCACCTACCGGGTGCTGCGCAGCGACTACGACCAGCCGGCAAAAGACGAAAAAAAGGAAGGCGACGGGGCTCTCACCCGCGCCTACAAACGCCTGCTCACGCCGCTGCTCGATTCGCGCAGAAAGGCCTGGTTGCTGATCGCCGCGGTGGTGGTGCTGCTGCTCGCCTCGATGGCGATGCCGGTGCTCAACCTGGTGCCCCTCAAGATGCTCCCCTTCGACAACAAGAACGAGTTTCAACTGGTGGTGGACCTGCCCGAGGGGACGACGCTGGAGACCACCGACGCCGCGGTGCGCGCCCTCGAAGCGTACCTCGCCACGGTCAACGAGGTCACCGACTTCGCGGCCTACGTGGGGCTGGCGAGCGCCATGGATTTCAATGGCATGGTGCGCCACTATTACCTGCGCGAAGGACCCAACGTCGCCGACATCCGGGTCAACCTGGCCGCCAAGGGCGAGCGCGCCCAGCAGAGCCACGAGATCGCGCTGCGCCTGCGCGACGAGCTGACCCGCATCGCCGGAGAGCACGGCGCCAACCTCAAGATCGTGGAGACGCCCCCCGGCCCGCCGGTGATCGCCACCCTGGTGGGGGAGGTCTACGCCGAGCCCGGCCGCTCCTACGCTGACCAGATCGCCGCCGCCCGATTGGTACGCGCGCGCATGGCCGAAGAGCCGCGGGTGGTCGACGTCGACGACACGGTGGAAGCGCCCCAACGCCGGCTCCGTTTCGTCCCCGACCGCGAAAAGGCGGCCCTCTCCGGCATCAGCGCCGCCGAGATCGCCCGCACCCTGGCGCTGGCCCTCGGCGGGCAGCGGGCGGGCACGGTGCACATCCCCTCCGAGCGCAATCCGCTGGAGATCGTCATCCGCCTGCCGCGCGAGGAGCGCTCGGCCGCCGCCGACCTCGCCGCCCTCTACGTGCGCGGCAGCGGCGGAAATCTGGTGCGGCTCTCCGAACTGGGCCGCTTCGAAGAGCAAACCCTCGCGCCCACCATCTACCACAAGAACCTGGAACGGGTGGTCTACGTCTTCGGCGAGATGGCGGGCAAGAGCCCGGTGAACGCGGTGCTCAACCTCTCCGCCCATTTCGACGACCGGCCGCTGCCCGCGGGCACCCGGGTGGTGTGGAGCGGGGAGGGGGAGTGGAACATCACCCTCGACGTCTTTCGCGACCTCGGCATCGCCTTCGGCGCGGCCCTGATCGGCATCTACATCCTGCTGGTGGTGGAGACCGGCTCCTTCGCCATGCCGCTGATCATCATGGGGGCGATTCCCCTGACCATGATCGGCATCATGCCCGGCTTCTGGCTTCTCAACCTGATCATGGACACCCCGGTGGGCGGCTACGCCACCCCGGTCTTCTTCACCGCCACCGCGATGATCGGCATGATCGCGCTGGCCGGCATCGTGGTGCGCAATTCGATCATCCTCATCGACTTCATCCACCACAGCCTGCGCGCCGGCCTGCCGCTCAAGCAGGCCATCGTCGAGAGCGGCGCGGTGCGCTTCCGCCCGATTCTGCTCACCGCCGGCTCGGCCCTGCTCGGCAACATCGTCATCACCCTCGACCCGATCTTCTCGGGGCTCGCCTGGTCGGTCATCTTCGGCGTCTTCGCCTCGACCGCCTTCACCCTGGTGGTGATCCCCGTCGTCTACTGGCTGATTTACGGCAAACACCCCGAAGACCATGCCCGGAGGTTCCAGTCATGACCATCAATCGCCTGCTGCGCCTGATCGCCGGCTTTTTCGTGATGCTCAGCGTCATCCTGGCCGTTATCCACAACCTCAACTGGTTGTGGTTCACCGGCTTCGTCGGCGCCAACCTGCTCCAGAGCGCCTTCACCAACTGGTGCCCGATGATCACCCTCCTGCGCAAACTGGGGGTTCGCGACGACACCCACACTCCCCCCCGGGCGACCTGATCGCCACGGCTTCCCGGTTTTTACGGTTCCGGCCTACAGGCGGCTGAGCGGCGGCAGAAGCGAATATCGGCGCCCCTTTTCTTCGGCCCGCGCCGCCTCGACGCGGTCGTCGATTTTTCGCCCATCACTCCTTTCTCTCCGAACTCCCGGTGCTATACTTGTGAAAAAGACCAAAGAAGTCGTCTTTTCAACGGTTGAATTTCAGCACAGGGAGGTTCCCATGAAACGCAGCATGACAAGGCTCGCAGGGCTGCTCTTTCTGGTGATGGTCTTCGTTCTGACCGCCAGTCTGGGCCTGGCGAAAAAAGATAAGGAAAAGGACGCGAAGATTCTCGAATTCGACACCATGTTCGGCGTCAGCGGCGCCCTGCTGGGGGGCAACAATCCCATCCGCGGCATTTCGGGGGGCGGTCTGCCCTGGGTGCTCGACAGCGTCGAAGGCGAATTGAAGGAGAACGGCAAGCTCGAGATCGAAGTGGAAGGGTTGATCATCCCCGCCGTCGCGGGGGTGCCGCCAGGAATCGGCGGAACCAACCCGGTGCCGGCCTTCAAGGGCGCGGTAAGTTGCCTGACGATGCAGTCGGGTCAGGTCATGACGGTGAACGTCTTTACCGGCGAATTCCCCGCATCTCCCGAGGGCGACGCGGAGATCGAGGCCATGCTCGATCTGCCCGACCCGTGCATCGCGCCCATCGTTTTCGTCACCTCGCCGAACAATATGTGGTTCGCAGTGACGGGGAACTAAGGGGTAAAGAGCGAGTTGGCGGTAAAAAAGGGAAGGGGGGACCGGTCGACCGACAGGTCCCCCTCGCGTTTTGCCGAAGAGAAGAGAATCAGGACGCCTTGCGTCCGGTCAGTTTGGCGAGGGCGCGGGCGAGTTGGTCGGGACAACTGGTGCGGTTGCGACATTCGAGGCCTTGCAGGCGGGCGATGACCTCAGCGGTGGCCATCCCCCTGACCAGGGCGGCGACGCCTTGGGCATTGCCCTGACAGCCGCCCAGGAAGCGGACGTCCTTGACGATGTCGTCGGCGATTTCGATATCGATAAATCGGGCGCAGGTTCCTGCGGTGGCATAGGTGCTTTTCATTGGTTTCATCGGCGAGGCTCCTTTTCGGTTGCATGGCAGCCGAATAAAAATACCTTATTTGGCTGCGTCGCGTCAATCGTTGAATTCTAATTTTCATATATATCCAGCCAACAAATTGACAGAGCGGATACCGGTCATTTATTGTCTTATCTTCAACCATCAAGAGCCTTTCCTGCCATGTCCCCATCGCCCAGCCACAGTGAACATTGCCTGATCTGCGGCCAGCCCCTGCGCTACCTCAACGAGACCGGCGCCACCACCTGCGGCCTCTGCGGAAAAACCGCGCAGTCGGCCATCGGCTGTCCCGCCGGCCACTACGTCTGCGACGGCTGCCACGGCAGCGATTGCCTGGAGTTGCTGCCCCGGTTTCTTGCACACATCGGGGCAAACGCTCCCGAAGACATTCTCGAAGAGCTGTTCCAACTGCCCCATCTGCCGATGCACGGCCCCGAACACCATGCCTTTGCGGCACTCGCGTTACTGACGGCCGCGGCCAGGCGCAAGATCGAACCTCCCAAGAATGCGGTCGCCGAAGTGCTGCGCCGCAGCCTGCAGGTCCCCGGCGGTTCCTGCGGCTACCTCGGAGCCTGCGGCGCCGGCGTCTCCCTGGGGGTGGCGATCAGCATTCTGACCGCCGCCACGCCGACCCGGGGCCATGAGCGCACCCTCGCCGTGCGGGCCTCGGCCCGCGGCCTTGCCGCTCTGGCCGACGGGCATCCGCGCTGCTGCAAACGGGCGCTGCGCCTGAGCGTGCGCGCAGGGCGCGCCTTTCTCGCCAAGGCCTTCGGCCTCACCTTTGCCCAGCCGCAAAACCCCGCCGCCTGTAGCGACATGGCCCGCAACCGCGAATGCCCCGGCCCGGCCTGCCCATTTCATCCCCGCGCCCACCCAAGCGATTAGTTTTTTCTGCCATTGCCGCCAAACGACCACGGCCGCCCGAAGGCGGCCGTGGTTTCAGCAGATTGTTCCTCCCACCCTCAGCGGCGAAACTCTTCCGTCAGCTTGCGCAGGTCTTCCGTCAGCCGCTCCATTTCGCCGAGACCGCGGATGATGCTGCCGGCTTTTTCCGCGTTGGCCCGCAGGCGCTGCTCCGATTTGCCGAAGTGGGCGGTGACCTTCTGCGAAACCTCCATCTGGAAACGGGTCGCCTCGTTGACCGCACGCACCTGGCCTTCGCGCTCATTGAGGCTGACATCGAACTCGTGGTTCGCCCGCACCTGCTCTTCCATGCCGCGCGAGATCTGGTCGGAGGCGCTCTTCATTTCGGACACCCCGTCCTGGATGCGCAGCAGATCGGCCTGCTGGTCCTGGATCGCCCGGGTGATCGATTTGACGCCGGTGAGGCTGCTTCCGGCCTGCTCGAGCAGGGCCCGGGAGCGCTCGCTCTGCTCGCCGGTAAGACGCGAGATCTGGTCGGAGGCCTCGGCCGCGTCCACCGCGCTGGCCATGATCTTGCGCAGCGCCTCGCCGGTGGACAGGGAGAGCTTCTTGCCGGTGGCGATGCGCTTGGCGGTCGCCTCGACGGCGCCGGTGACCTCGCGGGTGTCGCCGCTGATGCCCTTGACGATGCGATGGATGTCCTGGGCGCTGACGGTGGTGCGGTCGGCAAGGTCGCGGATCTCTTCGGCCACCACCGAGAAGCCCTTGCCTTCCTCGCCGGCCTTGGCCGCGATGATGGCCGCGTTGAACGCGAGCAGCTCGGTATCGGAGACCAGCTCCTTGATCACCTCGATGATCTTGGCCACCTCGCCGGTCTGGGCCGAGAGGCGCTTCATCGCCGCGGTCGCCCGCTGGCTCTCTTCCTCGATGCGCTCCATCTCTTCGATGGAGCTCTTCACCACGGCGAGGCCGTTCTGGGCATCGGCCTTGACCCGGCCCGCGGCCTCGGCGCTCGACGAGGCGCCCCAGCGGATCTTTTCCAGCGAATCGCCGATGGAGTCGAGATCCTGGGTGGTCTGCTCCACCGCCACGATCACATCGTCGGCCTGGGCGCGCACCTGCTCCATGCTCGCGGTCATCTGGTCGGTAATGCGCGAGGTTTCCTGGAATTTCAAGCGGGTGCGCTCCATGGCGCCGGCCATCTCTTCGAGGGAGGCCGACAGCTCGCGGGAGAGGGCCGCCTCGTCCTGGGAACGGTGGGAGAGGTTTTCGAGCTGCGCCATGACCTGCTTCTGCTTCTCCTCCATCGCGGCCACATCCTTGCTCGTCAGGGTGGCTGCCGCCAGTCCCTCGTGGGCGCGATCGGAAAGATAGCGGGTGGACGCGGCGAGATCGCGGAAATGGGGGAGCAGTTCATTGATCGCGTTGAAGGTGCCGCCGATCAGCTGCTGCACCCGGGCCACGGCATTCTCCACCGTCGTCATCAGGCCCTCGACCGATTCGTCGGAGACCTCCATTTCGCCCGAAAGCGACTGCAGCAGCTGCAGTTGGGAGCGCAGGTGCTTCTTCAGGGTGGCGCGCACGAAGAAGAAACTCAGCGCCCCGACGACGTAACCCATCGCCAGGCACAGCAGCCAGAAAACCGCCGAGTAGGCCACCGGACCGATCAGCGGGCGGGCCAGCAAAGGAAAGACCAGGCCGGCGGCGAGGCCGGTCAGGTGGGTGAACAGAAACACCTTTTTGATATAACTGATGTCCTGGGAGCGACTGGAGACCATGGAAGACTCGCGCATTGGAGGTTAATTCAGGTTAATTATCTTTTTTTCTTATCACATTCCGCTCGCGGGCGCAAGGAGCAAGTGACGACGGCGACTTCCCCGCAAGCGCACGATTGTGCTACGATGGCGCGCCATGGATGCCCCGACGACGACCCTGTTCGACACGCACGTTCATCTCGACCTGTCGCCGCTGTGCGCGACCCTGGCCGCAACGGTGCAGGCGGCGGGCCGGGCCGGGGTCGGGCGCTTCCTGGTGCCCGGGGTCGCTCCGGGCGGCTGGGAAGAACTGCTGGCCACGGTGGCCGCGGTGCCCGGCGCCTGGGCCGCGCCGGGGGTTCATCCCCAGGCGGCCGCGCACTGGGATGACGCCGCCGAAACGGCCCTCGCCGCCCTGCTCGAGCGCCCCGAGGTAGTGGCGATCGGCGAGATCGGGCTGGACAACCTGCTCGAACGACCGTCGCTTGCGGTGCAGAAGCGCGCCTTTTGCGCTCAGTTGCGGCTGGCGCGCGAAGCCGGACTGCCGGTCCTGATCCACTGCCGGCGCGCCATCGGCCCACTGCTGCAGATTCTGCGCGAAGAACGGGCGGATGCCGTCGGCGGCATCCTGCACGCCTTCTCCGGCAGCGTCGAGTCGGCGCAGCAGGCCATCGACCTCGGCTTCGCCATTGCTTTCGGCGGCACCCTCACCTATCCCAACGCCCGCCGCCCGGTCGAGGTGCTGGAAGCCATTCCGGAAACGGCGATCGTGCTCGAAACCGACGCGCCCGACCTCGCCCCCCATCCCCACCGGGGCGCGGTCGGGCGCCCGGCATGGCTGGCGCTGATCGCCGCTGAAGTCGCGCGCATCCGCAACTGGACGCGGGAAGACACCGCCCGCATCACCACCGCCAACGCCCTGCGGGTTCTGAAAATCGAAAACGGGAAACAACATTCTGCTTCCGCAAACGGCGAATAACGGATAAACACAGACCATGGACGATAAACGCAATCAGCACCGGCTGAGCCGGATGGAGCTTCTCGTCGGCCGCGCCGGCCTGGCCGGCCTGGCCCGGGCCTCGGTGGCGGTGTTCGGCATCGGCGGCGTCGGCAGCTACGCGGCCGAGGCCCTGGCCCGCGCCGGCGTCGGCCGCCTGACCCTGGTCGATTTCGACGAGATCTGCCTGACCAACGTCAACCGCCAGCTCCACGCCCTCGACGGCACCATCGGTCGGCCCAAGGTGCAGGCCATGGCCGAGCGCTGCCGCGCCATCAACCCGACGCTCGCGGTGGAGCCGCTGCAGGCCTTCTACCAGCCCGAGAACGCCGACGAGTTTCTCGGGCGCGACTACGACTACGTGCTCGACTGCATCGACCACATCACCGCCAAGCTGCACCTGATTCAGAGCTGCAAGGAACGGGGTCTGCCGGTGATCTCCTCCATGGGCGCGGCCAACAAGCTCGACCCCACCCAGATCAAGGTCGCCGACCTGTTCCACACCCAGAAATGCCGGCTGGCGCGCATCATCCGCAAGAACCTGCGCAAGCGCGGTATCAGCCAAGGAGTCAAGGTGGTCTACTCCACCGAGGAATACCGCCCCCTGTCGCAGGAAACCGCCGTCTGCGCCGAAAACTGCATCTGCCCGAGCAAAGAGGACCAGCGCTGGCGCTGCACCGACCGGCGGGTGATTCTCGGCAGCTCCTCCTACATTCCGCCGATCTTCGGCCTGACCATGGCGGGCGAGGTCATCCGCGCCCTGCTCGGAGAAACCCGCTGATGGAACTGCCCTTCGCCCTGCAGGCCCTGGCCCTCTTTCTGATCGGCGCCTTCACCGGGGTGGTCAACATCCTCGCCGGCGGCGGCTCGCTGCTGACCCTGCCGCTGCTGATTTTCCTGGGGCTGCCGGCGACCGTCGCCAACGGCACCAACCGCGTCGGCATCCTCTTTCAGAACCTCACCGCCATCGGCGGCTTCCGCAAGCAGAAGATGCTCCCCCTGGGGCTGGCGCTGCTGTGCACCGGCCCGGCCCTGGTCGGCAGCTACCTCGGCGCCATGTGGGCGGTGGACATCGACGACCGCTCCTTCGAGCGGCTGCTGGCAATCATCATGATCGGCATTCTCATCTTCATGCTGGTCGACCCGATGAAGAAAAAACGCATCGAGCTCGCCCACATCTCGCGCTGGCGGGCGGCGGCGATCGTCGTCTCCTTCTTTTTCGTCGGCATCTACGGCGGCTTCGTGCAGGCCGGGGTCGGCTTTCTCATCATCACCGCCCTGCTCGCCCACGGCCTCGACCTGGTGCGGATCAACGCGGTCAAGGTCTTCGTGGTGCTGGTCTTCACCGTGCTCGCCCTGGCGGTTTTCATCGCCCACGACCAGGTCAACTGGCCGCTGGGCCTCGCCCTGGGGGCGGGCAACGCCGCGGGCGGCTGGATCGGCACTCATCTGGCGGTAAAAAAGGGACACGACTGGATCAAAAAAGTCGTGTCCCTGACGGTGTTCATCTTCGCGCTGAAACTTCTCTTCGGCTAGAAACCCGCCCGCCGTCGCCCCCCTGGGCGACGACAAGCATCGCTCCTACTTGAGTTCGAAGGCGACCTTGAGCACCACCTGGTATTCGTTGACCTTGCCATCCTTGTCGACGTGCCCCCGCGTCTCCTGCACCTCGAACCAGCTGATGCGCTCGAGGGACTGGTGGGCCCGGCTCACCGCCCGCTGAATCGCGTCCTCGATACTCTGGGTCGAGACTCCGATCACTTCGATTTTCTTGTAGATCCGTCCGTCGCCGTAGGTCATGGCAATCTCCTTTTCTGGTATTGAGCGGCTCGTGTTCAATCTTAACAAGCGCCGGGGTCCTGGCAAGGAAGAGAGATTGTTTGGCAGATGCGTTGACAGAATGCAGCTTTTCGGCTAATTTTCCCCGTATACACTTCAAATTTGTCCGCCGCAAAATCGCCATCATTCATCCGCTGGGAGGGAAAGACCGATGCCGCAGGAATTCAACATGCAGGAAGCCATCAAAGCCGCCATCCAGACCGAGAAAGACGTCATGGATTTCTATCTGCGCGCCGCCGCGATCACCAAGAACGAGAAAGGGAAGAAAGTTTTCAGCCAGTTGGCCAAGGAAGAGCGCGAGCACTGCAGCCACTTCTTCAAGATCTACTCGGGCAGCGACCTGGGAACCTTCGAGGAGTACATCGAGTCGCCGCCGCGCAAGGAATCGACGATGCTCCACAACCTGCAGAAGGCCCTCGACGAAAACGTGCACGACCGCCGCGCCATGGAGATCGCCCTGAAGGAAGAGGAAGACCTCGCCAAGGTTCTGGCCGGCACCGCCAAGCACATCATCGACCCCGCGGTACGCGGCGTCTTCGATCGCATGGCCAAGGAAACCCTCGAGCACTACGAGCTGATCGAGTCCGAGTATGCCCATCTCATGGGAATGGTGCACGAGACCGACATCGACACCTACGTGCGCGAGTAATTTTCGTCCCGATTTTTCAGAAAAAAGGCCGGCTCCCTGGAGTCGGCCTTTTTTCGTGACCGACAAAGCGCTTGACGCACGAGAACCCTTGCCTTAATTAGAGAACTGGTTAAATCTCTATTTATTCATTGACCGGAGGGGAAAAAATGAATGACGCGACCCGTCGCATCAAGGACTGGCCGGCCGAGGAGCGCCCGCGGGAGAAGCTGCTCACCCGCGGCGCCGAGACTCTGAGCGACGCCGAACTGCTGGCGCTGGTGCTGCGCACCGGCGAGGCGACCACCCGCACCAGCGCCCTCGACCATGCCCGCCAACTGCTCGCTCATTTCGGCGGGCTGCGTCAACTGGCGGCTGCCGGCATCTCGGAGCTGTGCCGGATCAAGGGGATCGGGCCGGCCAAGGCGGCGGAAATCCAGGCGGTGTTCCAGATCGCCCGGCGCTTCGCCGACACCCGCCTGCAGCCCGGCGATCGCTTCACCAGCTCGCAGGAGGTCTTCCTCTCCTTTCACGAGCGGCTGCGCGACCACAAGCGCGAGGTCTTCTACACCCTGCTGCTCGACAGCAAGAACCGCCTGATCCGCGAGATCCCCATCTCGGAAGGCAGCCTCACCGCCAGCATCGTCCATCCGCGCGAGGTCTTCGCACCGGTGATCCGCGAGTCGGCCTCGGCGGTGCTGTTCGTGCACAATCACCCCTCGGGCGACCCCACGCCGAGCCGCGAGGACCTCGACATCACCCGTCGCCTCAAGGAAGTGGGGGACCTCATGGGGGTGCGGGTGCTCGACCATATCGTGGTCGGCAGCGAGCGCTACGTCTCCTTCGCCGACCGGGGACTGCTCTGAGCGAGCGTGGATTTGGCGTCCGGCGCGCAATTCTGATATGATTGTCGGTCTGAACAGCGGCCCGGCCGCAGCGAACCTCATCCGATTCTGGAGACCCGAATGAAAGAACGCGTATCGATCCTGCTCATCGTGCTTCTGGCCATCACCGCCCTGCCCGCCTTCGCCCAGGGCCCTGCCGGCGACGCCGGTGTCGGCGCCGCCGCGGCGACGCTGCGCATGACCTTTCCCAAAATGGAGTTCGAGGCGGTCCATCCCACCCCCATCGATGGCCTGTTCGAAGTGGTGGCGGGCGACAAGGTGCTCTATTTCGCCCCCAAATCGCGCCATCTGATCGTCGGCGAGATCTGGGACGCCCAAGGGCAGAGCCTGACCCGCGAGCGCATGGCGCAGGTGATGGCGGCGCGCATCGAGGGGGTTCCCCTGGAGCAGGCGCTCAAGATCGGCGACGGCAAGAATGTCGTGATCGAAGTCACCGACCCCGACTGCCCCTTCTGCCGCAAGGGGAGCGAATACCTCGATCAGCGCGAGGACATCACCCGCTACATCTTTCTCAATCCGCTCAAGATGCACCCCGATGCGGAGAAGAAATCACGCTTCATCCTCGCGGCCGAAAACCCGGCCGACGCCTATGCCGACGTCATGGCCGGGCGCTACGACGACCAGCCGCTCCCCGAGTTCAGCGACAACCACCAGCTCGAGAAACACCTCGCGGTGGTGCGCTCCCTCGGCGTGCGCGGCACCCCCAAGTACTGGATCAACGGCCACTACCTGTCGGGAGCCGACATCGAGACCATGGAAAGACTTCTCGGCCCCGCCCCGCAACCCCAGGCCGCCAACTGAGCCGCCGCCATCACTGACCCGACCGGCCGGAGGAGCGCTCGCCGCCCCCTCCGGCCTTTTCTTTCACGGCCTGTTATGACCACACCTGCCAAACCCGAACTGCTCGCCCCCGCCGGCAGCCTCGAAGCCTTTTTCGCCGCCATGGAAAACGGCGCCGACGCGGTCTACTGCGGCCTGCGCGATTTTTCGGCGCGGGCCAAGGCGAAAAACTTCACCCCCGCCGACCTCGAGCGCATGCTCAACTACGCCCGGGAGCGCGGCCGCAAGATCTACGTCACCCTCAACACCCTGGTCAAGGAGCGGGAGCTGCCCCAGCTGGCGGAGACCCTGGCCACCCTCGAAGCGCTGCGGGTCGACGGGGTGATTCTGCAGGATCTGGCGGTCTGGCGCCTGGCCCGGCGGCACTTCCCCGGACTCGAACTGCACGCCTCGACCCAGATGACGGTGCACAATGCCGCCGGCGTGCGCCAGCTGGAGGCCATGGGCTTCACCCGCGGGGTCCTGGCGCGCGAACTCACGCTCGACGAGATCGCCGCCATCCGCAAGCAGACCACCCTGGAGCTCGAGCATTTCGTCCACGGCGCCCTCTGTTTCAGCTTCTCCGGCCAGTGCTACTTCTCCTCCTGGCTCGGCGGCAAGAGCGGCAACCGCGGCCGCTGCGCCCAGCCCTGCCGCCGCCGCTACCGCTACCATCAGCAGGACGGCTACTATTTTTCTCCCAACGACCTCTCCGCCATCGATCTGCTCCCCGAGCTGGCCGCGGCCGGCGTCTGCAGCCTCAAGATCGAGGGGCGGATGAAGAGCGCCGAGTACGTGGCGGCGGTGGTCGGCGCCTACCGCCAGGCCCTCGACGCCGAGCCGCAGCGGCGCAAGGAGGCGGTGCGCGCCGCCAAGGACCGGCTCAAGCTCTCCTTCGGCCGGCTGCCGACCCGCGGCTTTCTCACCGGCCCCAACCCGAGCGACATCGCGGTCCCTTCGGTCAAAGGCGCCACCGGCCGCTTTCTCGGCGAAGTCACCGGGGTGCGCGGCGGCGAGATCACCTTCAAGACCCGCGATCGGCTGCACCTGGGCGACCGCCTGCGGGTGCAACCCAAGAGCGACCAGGCCGGCAGCGCCTTCACCGTGAAGACCCTGCAGCTGGGCCGGCGCCCGGCCAAGGCGGCCACCGCCGGTTCGGTGGTGAGCGTGCCCTCCCCCTTCGTCAACCGCTTTCGCCCCGGCGACGGGGTGTTCAAGGTCTCCTCCGAGCAGGCCTTCACCCTGAGCGACGCGACCTGCCGGCGCCGCCTCGATGCCGCCCCGCCGCGCGCGCAGACGGTCGACCTATGGGTGAGCCTGAGCGACGGCCAGCTTCATCTGCGCGCCCAATGCCCGGGCGTGGAGCTTGAGCGCGACTTCGCGGTCGAGACCTTTGCCGCCGAGAAAACCCCTTTGTCGGCCGCCACTCTGCGCGAGGTCTTCGGCCGCAGCGGCGATGCCCCCCTCGACCTCGGCGAACTGCGGGCGGACGATCTGCCCCCGGTGGTGATCCCGCCCAAGCGGCTCAAGGAGATCCGCCGCAGCTTCTACCAGGAGCTGGCGCAGCTGCTCGCCCGCGGTCGCGCGGAGCCGCGCCGCGAGCACCTGCGCCAGGCTTTGGCCGACCTGCTGCCCGCGGGCGAGGCGCAGCCGGCGCCGGAAGTCCGGCTGAGCATCGCGGTGGCCGATGCCCGCGACGCCCACCTGCTCAACGACCCCGCGGTTGACCGGGTGCTGATTCCCCTGACCGCGCGCCACGCCCGCAATATCGAGTTGAGTGCGCGCAAGCTGCGCGGCCAGCGCGACAAAATCATCTGGGACATCCCCTTCATCCTGCTCGAAGAGGACTGGCTGGCGGTGCAGCAGGGCGTCCGCGCGCTGGCCGGCGCCGGCTTTCGCGCCTTTCGCCTCAACAACCTTGGCCATTTCGAGTTCTTTGCGGGACTTGAAGGACTGCAGCTGATCACCGGCTACCGCCTCTTCTCCCTCAACTCCCAGGCCGTGCTCGCCTGGCGCGAACTCGGCATTAGCGAGGCCACTCTCTACCTTGAGGACGACCGCGACAACCTCGGCGAGCTGCTGCGGCGCGACACCGGAGTGCCGCTGGCGATTACGGTCTACGCCCAGGTGCCGCTGATCACCTCGCGCATCCACCTCAAAGGAGTGCGCTCCGACCGTCCCCTGGTGTCGGACCGCGGCGAGAAATACAGCGTCGACAGCCGCAGCGGCCTGACCGTGCTCACCTCCGCCACCGACTTCTCCCTCATCGGCCACCTCGGCGAGCTGCAGCGCCTCGGCGCCGGGCGCTTTGTGGTCGAACTCGGCCACCTCGGGCCCTTTTCCGCCCAGGGCAAACAGGTCCTGGCGGCGTGCAAAAGCGACCGGCCGCTGGCGGGGACGTCCAAGTTCAATTACGAGATGGGGATGGAATAAAGGCTTTTATTGGCCACCAAGACGCCAAGAGCACCAAGAAAGGCAAAGGCCTTAACGGAGAGACGCAGAGAGGGCGAGGCGGAGAGCTAAAGCAAAAAGCTTCAATGCCATTAGCCGCCAAGGACACCAAGAAATGCTCAAGCCATTTTAACCGAGAGGTGGAGAGAAGGAAGAGTTGTAAAATCAAAGACACGACAAGTTGCAACTGAGTGTAACCCTCAAAGATTTTTCTCTCCGATCTCTCCTCCTCAGCGCCTCTCCGTTAAATTTTCATCACCTCAGCGTAAAGACCAGCAGGTTGGCCAGGCCGATGAGAAATCCGAGCAGGGCGCCGAAGAGATTGATGTATTTGAACTGCTCCTTCATGATTCCCATCAGCAGCCCTTCGACCTTGAGAATGTCGAGGGAGTTGACCTTTTCTTCCACGATGCGCTGCACGTTGAGGGTTTCCACCAGCGGCGGCACCTCCTTTTTCAACAGTTCCCCGAGCTGCAGATAGAGCCCTTCGTTGAGTTCCTCGCGCAGGTCGGCCGGCACCCGCGCCGACAGCCGCCCGAGGGGCTTGCGAAACAGCCACTCCTCGAGCTTTTCCGCCAGGATCGAGGAGAGGGCGTCGCGCGCCGCGGGCGAGCGCAGGGTGGCGAGGATGCGCTCGGCCAGGGCGTCGCGGCTGCGCTCCACGCCGCCCGCGGGGAGGGTTTTTTCCAGCAGCGCACCGAAGGAGCGGTCCTTGAGCCGGTCGATGCCCCGCTCGGCGAGGGCGAGGGCGGTTTCGCTCGCCCGACGACTCTGGACGTATTCCACCGCCTTGCTGCGCACGAAACGGCGCACCCCGGCGACCTTCTCGTAGGGCACTTTCTCCAGGTAGCTCGACAAGGAACGATCGAGCAGGGCGTCGATGCGCTCGCGCAGCATCTGGGCGACCTGGGCCTGGGTTTTCTCCTCTTTCAGCCAGCGGGCGATCTCGTCGCCGGCCTTGTCGAGAAATTCGGGGATGCGCCCGTAGATCTTGTCGAGATCGATGAAGCCGGCGAGCAGGCCGGAGAGGCCGCCGAGCGAATCGAGGAAGCCCTCGACCGCCTGTTTGCCCTTGACCACCAGGCGCTGGCGGAAGTCGGGATCGTAGAGCATGCCGCCGAATTTCTCCAGCAGCGGCGGCACCTCTTTTTCCAGCTGCGCCGCCAGCACCTCCACCAGGTCGGCCGGCAGCAGTTCGCGCAGGGTACGCTCGGAGCCGACCCAGCTCTCGGTTTTTCCGTCGACGAACTGCCTCACCGCCCGCGCCACTCCCGGCGAATGGAGAAAGCCGGAGATACGCCCGTCGAGATGGCCGCGCAGCCGGTCGTAGCGCTCGGGGGTCAGAAAACTCTCCAGGTCGCGGGAGAGCCACTCGTCGCCCTTGCGCTTGAGATAACGGCGCAGGGTGGCCTCGAACTCGTCGCTCTCCAGATAGGCGAAAACCGCCTTCACCACCTTCCAGCGCAGCAGCTCCGCCAGGTCGCGGAAGCGGCCGCGGAAGCCGGACGGCACCAGCTGCTCCAGCGGCCCGAGATCGCGGTCGAGAAAGCGGCCGAGCTTATCGGCCACCGCCCCCTTGATCTCGCGGCGAAAGGACTCCTTCTCCAGCGCCCGCCCCACGTCGTCGGAGGTGAGCAGGTGACTGCCCACCATCTCGCCCATGCGGGCGGCGAGTTCGTGGCGCTTGGCGGGGATGATCCCCGGGGTCAGCGGCACGCGGATGCCCCACAGGCGCCAGGCCCGCAGCGGCCGGAACAGCATGCGGATGGCGATATAGTTGGTGACGTAGCCGATAAACGCCCCCAGCAGCGGGGGGAGAAAATAGGGAAGAACCGTTTCCATGGTCATGGGGCCATCCTGGCAGAAGACTGAGGCTGCGCGCGCGGGGCGGTTATGATAACCTCGTCGCCACGCCAGCACAAGAAATGACGAAAGCTAAATATTTGCTAAAGTTTATCGCAAGATACCGATCACGAAAGGATTCGGAATGAACGACGACGACCTCCTTCCCGTCGAGCCCCCGCTGCGCATCCGCGAGATGAACATCGACGACCTCTCCCACGTCTTTCACATCGGCGAGGAAATCTTTACCGCCGAGTACTCGCCCAGCCTCTACCGCACCTGGGACGAATACGAGATCACCACTCTGTTCAACAGCGACCGCGAGCTGTGCCTGGTGGCCGAGCGCGACGAGCGGATCGTCGGCTTCGCGCTCGGCACCACGGTGGAAAAGCAGCACTCGGCCTGGAAATACGGCTATCTGGTGTGGCTCGGGGTGCGCAAGGGGCTGCAGAAGAGCAAGGTGGGCGACAAACTCTTTCGCGAGATCCGGCGGCGCATGCGCGAGCAGGGGGTGCGCATGATCATCATCGACACCGCCGCCGACAACGAGCCCGCGATCCGTTTCTTCCGCAAGCAGGGCTTCGACAATATTCAGGAGCACGTCTACATGACCCTCAATCTGGCGAAGAAAAGACGCCGGAAGAAAGAATAACCGCTTATGCCGCAACGACTGGACCATGTCTGGAGCGCCATCGATCCCGAGCGGCTGCACCGGCTGCTGCGCGAGATGGTCGACATCTACTCCCCCTCGGGCAAGGAGGAGGACATCCAGATCTATCTCGAGGGCATCCTGCAGCAGGCGGGCTTCGCCGTGCGCCGCCAGGAGGTGGAGGAAGAGCGCTACAACCTGATCGTCACCCTCGGCTGGCAGGAGCCGCAGCTCTACCTGGTGGGCCACGTCGACACCATCACCGCCTGGGACCTGGAGGAATACTGGGCGCGCGAAGAGGAGGGCGGCCGCCTGTTCGGGCTCGGCAGCGCCGACATGAAGGGGGGCTGCGCCGCCATGGTCGAGACCTTTCTCGCCCTGGCTGAACTGCCCCACGACGAGCAGCCGCCGGTGGGGCTGGCGCTGGTGGTGGGGGAGGAGGAGAACGGCGACGGCAGCATCGCCTTTCTCGAGGAATTTCAGCCCCCCTGGGTGGTGATCGGGGAGCCGACCGGCCTCAACGCCTGCTTCGCCCACTACGGCTATCTCGAAACCGGTTTCGTCACCCGCGGCCGCCGCACCCACTCGTCGCTCCCCGAGCTGGGGCACAACGCGGTCGAATCGATGCTGCGGGTGCTGCTCTACCTCGGCCGCGACCCCCTGTTCGACCGCAGCACATCGGGGGTAGTCTACTCGATTCGCGAGATGAGCTCGTCGCGCGCCGGCTTCGTCGTGCCCGATCGCTGCGAGGCCTGGATCGACCTGCACCTGCCCCCCGCCACCGACCCGGCGGACATTCAGAGCACCATCCGCCAGCGCACGGTGGAGGCGGCCGAGCTGATCACCGATCTCGACTTCGAAGTGTCCTTCGACTTCGCCGCCCGCGGCTACGACCTCGGCACCGACTCCCAGTTGGTGCGGCTGCTCGAGAAGGCCTACCCCGCCGTCGGCCTGCCCCTGCGCTTCGACGCCTTCCGCTCCCACTCGGACGGCAACCTCTTCTTCGAGGCCGGGGTCAAGCCCCTGATCCTCGGCCCCGGCGCCCTCGAAGTGGCCCATACCCCCGAGGAGCACATCGCCCTCGACCAGGTCACCGCCGCGGCCAAGATCTACGCGGCGCTCTGTCTGGGGGTGAAATGAAAAAGCCGTCTCTCCTCCTCAGCGCCTCTGCGTTAAAAGCCTTTGCCTTGGCTTGTCCGGAAGCTCTTAACGTCTTGGTGGCCTATTCCATCTCGATCAACGAATGATCGCCGATGTTCATCTTGCGCGCCGCCCCGTGGAGCTTCACCGAATCGCCCAGGATCGACCCTTCCAGGATGAGGCCGGACACCTCGTTGTTGGCGTTGAGGATCGAGTCGCGGATGATGCTGTCACTGATGCGGCTGCCCGCGGCCACCGACACGTTGGGGCCGACGATGGAGTTGGCGACCACCGCCCCCTTTTCGACGTGCACCGGCTCGATCAGCACCGAATTGACCGTCTCGCCGTGCACGTGGTGGCGGCCGCGCAGCAGGTAGCGGTTGGTTTCGAGCAGGGTCTCGGGCTTGCCGCAGTCGAGCCAGGCGTCGATCTCGGGGGCCTTGAACCGCAGGCCGTCGCGGATCATGTTCATGAAAACCGCGGGGAGATAGTATTCGCCCTTGACCGTTTCGCCCGCCTTGATCGTTTTTTCCAGAAAGTCCATGAAACCGCGGCCGTCCTTCAGGTAGTAGAGTCCGACCTGGGCCAGGCGCGAGACGGGGGTGTCGGGCTTTTCCACCATGTCGACGATGAAGCCCTGCTCGATGACGTTGACGCCGAAGCGCTGGTAGTCCTCGACCTCCTTGGAGTAGATCAGGCCATCGCAGTCGGCGCAGAGCGCCGGGATACGCTCGAGGTCGGTGACGAAAATGGTATCGTTGAACACCACCAGCACGTCGTCGCCGGGGGCGATCCGCTCTGCGGCCAGGGCCACCGCGTGGGCGGGGCCGAGCCGCTGCTTCTGCACGGTGGCGAAGGTCTTGAGCCGGGGGAATTTCTCGGTCATGAAGTGCATGACCTGCGAGCCGTTTTCCTCGTCGTTGATGAAGATGTATTCCTCGGCCTGCAGCGGCGCCAGGCGCGAGACGATGTGCTCGAGCACGGTCTTGCCGGCCACGCGCACCAGCGACTTGGCCTTGGTATGGGTGTGGGGGCGCAGGCGCGTGCCCTTGCCCGCGGTGGGCAGAATGATCTTCATGATTGTCATCCTCCGTTGATTCTTGTCAGGGGCATGTCACATCCGCTAATCTTCGCGGGTCAGTTGCTCAAGGATACCACAGCCGGGCCCCGGCTCAACTCGGGCCGTTTATCGAATTCCAGTCGTTTCAAGGAGTTGTCATGAAAGACCAGCTCATCCGCATCGTCACCCGCGACGGCACCCTGCGCGGGATGGCCGCCGTCACCACCGCCCTGACCGAGGAAATCCGCCGCCGCCAGGGGTGTGACCCGACCGCGACCCTGGCCCTGGGGCGGCTGGCGACCGGCGCCGCCCTGATGGGAGCCCTGCTCAAGGGCGAACAGCGGCTGGCCCTGACCGTCGAGGGGAGCGGCCCGCTGCAGCGCATGAACGCCGAAACCGATGCCAGCGGAAGAGTGCGGGCCAACGTCAGGAATCCGGCTCCTGGAATCGCGCCCCGCGACGGCCGCATCGACGTGGTCGGCGCCGTCGGCCGCGCCGGTTTTCTCCATGTGGTCAAGGATCTCGGGCTGCGCGACCCCTACCGCAGCACGGTGCAGCTGGTGTCGAGCGAGATCGGCGAAGATCTGGCCTACTATCTGACCACCTCGGAGCAGGTGCCTTCGGCGGTCTCCCTCGGCGTGCACCTGGAGCCGGACGGCTCGGTGGGCGCCGCCGGCGGCTTCATCGTCCAGGCGCTGCCCCCGGGAAACGAGGACCACATCGCCCTGCTCGAAGAGCGGCTGCGGGCGCTGCCGCCGGTCACCACCCTGCTGCGCGCGGGGCAGGACCCGGAGGCGATTCTCGGCCGGCTGCTCGCCGATCTGCCCTTCGACGTCAAGGACCGCAGCGACCTGGTGTTTCGCTGCAACTGCAGCCGCCCCCAGGTGCAGCGCATGCTGGAAAATCTCGGCCCGGATGAGCTGAAGGAGCTGGCGAGTCGGCCGGAGCCCACCTCGATCACCTGCGAATTCTGCAACGACGTCTATTCCTTTGCCCCGGACGAACTGCGGCAACTGCTGCCGTAGGGGCGAGCCCCCGTGCTCGCCCGGCTTTTGACCCGGCGCCAGGGCTTGATCGAACCGGCCGACCAGGCGCATGGAACCGTAGCAGCACGACGGGGAAAGGGCAGCCACGAGGGCTGCCCCTACTGAAGGCGTAATTCCAGGGAGGGACCGCCGCCGGCTTCGCTGAGCCAGTCGAACTGCTCCACCGCCACGCCGCGGTTGCGGAGGAAGCGCTGCAGCAGCTCGCTGCGCGCGGCGGCGAGTGCGCGATCGTAGTCCTGGTCGATTGGGCTGGCGGCGCGCACGGTGACCTGCCAGCGGTTGCCGCGATGGTCACCGAGAAAGCGCGCCAGCGGATCGAGAACCTCGAGGCCGCCCGCCAGGGGCATCGCCGCCCCGGGGGTGAACAGAGTCTGCTCCGGGTAGGCGATGATCAGGGCCCCCTCCTGCTGCACCCGGGCGCCGGGCAGGGTTTCGGCCCGGAGGCCGAGAATCTCCGCCGCCGCCGGGGGCGGTGGAGCCAGCGGAGCCGGTGCGGGGGGAGTGCAGGCCGCAAGCGCGGCGGCCAGGGCAAAGACAACCAGCCGTTTCATCGTTTCAGATCCCTTTCGTCAATGTCCGTTCCTTAGACCGGGGCGGTCGCTCCGGTGGCGGGAGCCTTGGCATTTTCCAGCGCCTGCAGCCGCCACAGACGGGCGTAGAGTCCTTTTTGCGCGAGCAGCTCGCGATGGCTCCCCTGCTCGACGATAAGCCCGCGGCGCAGCACCACGATGCGCTCGGCGTGCACCACCGAGCGCAGGCGATGGGCGATGAGCAGCGCCCCGCGCCCGCGCCGCGCCGCCTCCATCCCGGTCCGCACCAGCTCCTCGGTTTCGGCGTCGAGCCGGCTGGTGGCCTCGTCCATGACCAGCAGCTCGGGATCGGGCACCAGGGCGCGGGCCAGGCACAGCAGCTGGCGCTCGCCGGCGGAGAGGTTGCGACCGCGCTCGGCGATGTGCGCGTCGAGGCCGCCCAGGCGCTCAACCACCGGCGCGGCCCCGGTGCGCGCCAGAATCTGCGCCAGTTCTCCGGGGCTGCGCCGCCCCTCGGGGTCGAGGTTTTCCCGCACGCTGCCGTCGAACAGAAAAGGTTCCTGGGAAATCCAGCCGACCCGGCGACGCACCTCGGCCGGGTCCATCCGCGCCAGATCGGCGCCGTCGAGGAGCACCCGCCCCGCCGTCGGCTGGTAGAAGCGCAGCAGCAGCCGCGCCAGGGTGGTCTTGCCGCTGCCGGTATCGCCCACCAGCGCCACCGTTTCGCCCGGCCGCAGGGTCAGGTCGATGCCGCGCAGCACCGGGGTGTCGTCGCGGTAGCCGAAGCGAACCCCCTCGAAGCGCACCTCGCCGCGGGCCCGGTCCGGCACGGCCGAACCGATCGCCTCGGGCTCCTGATCGAAGACGTCGAAGATGCGCTCGAGCGAGGCGTTGCTCGCCTGGATCACCGAATACTTGGCGGAGAGATCGCGCAGCGGCGCAAAGAACTTCTGCACGTACTCGATGAAGGCGACCAGGGTGCCGAAGGTGGTGGCCCCGGCAATCACCTCGCCGCCCCCTTTCCACAGAATCGCGGCGATCGCCACCGAGCCGAGGGCTTCGACCACCGCGTAAAGAGTGGCGTCCCAGTTGATCACGCGGAAGGAGGCGCGCTGGTAGTCGTCCTGCAGCCGATCGAATTCCCCGAGGGTGCGCTCCTCCTGCACGAACAGGCGCACCTCGTCGACCCCGGCGATGCGCTCGGCGACAAAGCCGTTGAGCCCGGCCAGCCGCGAGCGCACCTGGCGGTTGGCACGGCGGATGTAATGGCGGAACAAAGCGCCCATCACCAGCAGCACCGGCATCACCGCAAAGGCCACCAGCGACAGGGAGAGATTCATCCACAGCATGATGGCGACGATCGCCACCAGGGTGAGGATGTCGCCCAGGGCCGAAACCACCCCCGCTCCGAACATCTCGCCGACATTCTCAACATCGGAGGTCAGCCGCGTCACCAGCCGCCCCGAGGAGTTGCGGTCGAAGAAGGCGACCGGCAGCCGCAGCAGCCGACCGAAGCCCTCGCGGCGCAGATCGGCCATGATCTTCTGCCCCACCCACTGCACCACGTAGGTCTGCAGATAAACCAGCACACTCTCGCCGAAAAGGGCGAGGAGAAACAGCAGCGCCACCCCCAGCAGCCCCTCGATCTCTCCCGGCACGATGTGCCGGTCGAGGCCGACTTTGATCAGGTAGGGCTGCACCAGGCGCACCCCGGCCACCAGCGGCAGCAGCGCCAGCGCCGCAAGCGCCGCCCCGCGGTAATGGAAGAGATAGCCGAGAAAGCGCCGGAACAGGTGCCAGTCGAGGTGGCGTCCGGTGATTTCGTCGCTGTCGTGGTGATGATGTCCGTGAGGCATGGTGACTCTTGCCGGTTGATGGCCGGTTAAAATATGACGGATTTAACGGAGAGTCGGAGAGGGCAAGAGTGCGGAGAGAAAACCCGAAAGCCCGGTGATAAATGCGTCTCTCCGTTAAAGCCTCTCTACCTTTCTACGATGCGGAAAGCTCACCCATCGTTCGCCCCCGCCAGTTCGTCCTGCAGCTGTTCGCGCCGGTAGAGGCGGGCGTAGAGACCGCCGCTCTGAAGCAGCTCCGCGTGGCTCCCCTGCTGGCGCGCGCGGCCGCCGTCGAGCACCACGATGCGATCGGCGCCGCTGAGCAGCGACACCCGCCCCGAGACCAGAAAGACCGTGCGTCCGGCGAGCAGGGGCTGCACCTCGTCCCAGACCGCCCGGGCGGTGGCGGCATCGAGATGGCTGAAAGGATCGTCGAGCAGCCACAGCCCAGCATCGCGGGCCAGGGCCCGGCCAATGGTCACCCGCTGGCGCTGGCCGCCGGAGAGGGTCAGACCGCCCTCGCCGACCCGGGTCGCGAACTGGTCGGGGAAGTCCTCCAGATCGACCGCCAGCCGCACCTGCCGCACGATCTGCCGCAACCGCTCCTCGCTCTCCTCGGGGGCGGCGTAGAGCAGATTTTCGCGCAGGCTGCCGGAAAACAGTCGTCCCTCCTGGGGCACCGCGGTCAGCCCGCGGCGATGGCGGCGCGAATCAAGTGCGGCCAGGTCGCGGCCGGCGACGACGATGCTCCCCGGCGGCGGCGGATAGAGCCCGGCCAGCAGCCGCAGCAGGGTGGTTTTGCCGGAGGCGGGCGGCCCGGTGATCCCCACCAGGGCGCCGGCGGGCACATCCAGGGAGAGATTCCTGAGCACCGGCGCCTGGTCGCCGTAGGCGAAGCTCAAATGGCGGATCTCCACCCGCGGCGGTGCAGGCTCCTCCTCCGGCCCCGGCGGCGGCAGCGGCCGCGCCGGCGGCAGGCGGAGCAGCACCTGTAGCCGCTCCATGCTCGCGGCGGCGCGCTGCAACAGGGTCAGCACCCATCCCAGCAGCAGGGTCGGCCAGGCGAGCTGCACCAGGTAGGCGTTGAAGGCGACGAAATCGCCCAGCGACAGGGTGCCCTGCGCCACCCGCAGGCCGCCGAAATAGAGGACCAGCAGGGTGCCGAGCGGGCCAACAATGGTCATCACCGGCATCACCAGCGCGCGCAGCCGCGCCAGCACCAGGTTGCGCTGCAGGTACTCGTGGTTGAGCTCCTCGAAGCGCGCGCAGCGCCCCGCGGCCAGGCCGTAGGTGCGGATCACCGCCTGGCCGCTGACCCCTTCCTCCACCGCCTCGCTGACCCGCGCCATTCCCTCCTGCACCCGGGTCGAGTGGTAGAGCAGGTGGCGGCTGATGTATTTGACCGCCAGCAGCATGAAGGGATAAGGCAACACCGCCACCAGGGTCAACGACGGCGACAGGGTCAGCATCAGCGCGATGGTGAGCAGATAGACCACCGCGGCGTTGAGGATAGTCATCAGGCCGAAGCCCGAGAGCATGCGCACGTTGGCGATATCGCTGGTAAACCGCGAGAGCAGGTCACCGGTGCGGTAGCGGTCGAAAAAGGGCCCTTCCTGATGGAGCAGGCGCGCGAGCAGGTCGCGGCGCAGATCGACTTCGACCCGGCGGGCGGTGTGCAGAAAGAAGAGGCGCGAAGCGATGCGGGTGGCGCCGCGGCCCACCGCCGCCAACGCCAGGATGCCGGAGAAAAAGACCAGGTCGCGGTAAGAGCCCTGCTCCATCGCTTCGATGCCGCGCTTGAGCATCCAGGGGATGACCAGGGCGAGCAGGGTGGTCGCCACCAGCCACAGGGTGCCCTGGAGAAGGTAGCCGCGAAAGCTGCGCAGATAGGGGAGCAGGGGGGCGAGACTCCTCATGCGCTCTCCCCGCCGCCGGCAAACGCCGGGTGATCGGCCACCGCCTCCAGCACCAGCACGGCGACAAAGCCGTTGACCAGACCGGTAAGCAGCGCGAAGAGCAGGAAGAAGGGCAGCAGCAGCCACAACCCGTCGTGCTGCACCAGCAACCAACGGGCCATCAACAACTGCCCCAGGGCATGCCCCACCGCCCCCAGGGCGGATGCTCCCACCGGGCCGAGACGGCGTCCGGCGAGAGCATAAGCGCCGGTCATCAGCGCCACCGCCAGCACCCCGCCGGACAGAGCGAGGAAAAAGCCGGGGGCGAACAGGTTGCCCAGCACCAGCGAACCGACGAAGACCCGCGCCAGGCTCACCGTCCAGGCGGCACGGGCGCCGAACAGGTAAAGCGCGCACAGAGTCAGGATGTTGGCGAAACCGAAACGGAACCAGGGGGCGGGCGAGGGGAGAAGAAACTCGAAGGTATGCAGCACCACCGCCAGGGCGGTGAACAGGGCGAGAAAGACCTGCCGTCGGCTGCGGGCCAGCACCAGGGGATCAACGGCTGAGGAGGTCATAGGGGGGGATTCCTTCCTCGCGACCGCCCTCGATGCGGATGACCAGGCGGTTAGGAACGCAGGCGACCAGTTCGCCCCGCCGGGAGACTTCGCCCATGCCCATGCACACCTTATGCGGGCAGGGCGAATCGCGCACGCAGGCGCGGCCGGCGGCGATCTCGAGCAGGGTGTCGCCGAGGGGGCCGGAAAGACGCACGGTGCGCGGCTGGTCGAGGGGCGCGCTGAACACCACCCGGCCGTCGCGCTCGGCCACCACCCGGGCCCCGGCGGGAAGCCGCGCGACCAACACCAAGGAGGCGGCCACCCCCGCCAGCAGGGTACTGACCAACACCCGGTCGAGGGGGGTCATCCGCCCCCAGAGAGCGGCGATCATGGCCGATACTCCCCCATCCCCGGGCTCTGGTGGAGTTGGCCTGCGCGATCGACGATCAGGGCCTCGGTTCCGGGAAAGCCGGCGAGAAAGACCAGCCCTCGCTCGGGACCGAGAACGAAGACCGCCGTCGCCAGGGCATCGGCGAGCATGGCGCTGTCGGCGACCACGGTCACGCTCTGGCAGGCGGCGGCGGGATAGCCGCTGCGCGGATCGAACAGGTGATGATAGCGGCGCCCGTCGCGCTCGAAATAGCGCTCGTAGTCGCCCGAGGTCACCACCGCCCGGTCGGCCACCTCCAGGGTCGCGAGCAACTCCAGCGGGTCGCGCGGATGCTGGATGCCGATGCGCCAGGGGCGCTCGCCGTGGTCGCCGAGCAGGCGCAGGTCGCCGCCGGCGTTGACCGAGGCGCGGACGATGCCGGCGGCGGCCAGCACCGCCGCGGCGCGATCAAGAGCATAGCCCTTGGCGATGCCGCCGAGATCGACCGCCAGCTCCGGCCGTCCCTTGACCACCCGGCGACCGACAAGGGTGAGGGCATCAGGGCCGATCCCCGCGAGCGCCGCGCGAATCTCCTCGGGCTGCGGCACCCGCGGCGCTTCGCCCTCGATCCCCCACAGCGCCTTGAGCCGGCCGAGGCTAAGGTCGAAGACCCCGCCGCTTTTCCGGGCGATCTCGCGACCGAACTCCAGCACTTCGGCGGTTTCCGGGGAGACCTCAAGCGGCTGGTCCGCCCGGGACAGACGCGCCACGTCGCTCTCGGCGATGTGGGGGCTCATCAGATTCTCGATGCGCCCCATCTCGGCGAAAGCATCGCTCACCGCCGATTCGAGCCGGTCGGGATCGCTGCCGAGGGCGGTGATCTCCACCACCGTGCCGAGCAGGATGCGGCTGCGCCGCACCTCCTGCCGCTCGTCGCCGCCGCGCCCGAGGGCGAACAGCGCCACCAGGGCAAGCAGCACGACGACGATGACGGGGCGATTGAGGGGCAACGGATCAGTCCTCGACGATTTCGCCGATCAGGTCGTACTCGGACGAATCGGTGATGCGCAGATCGACGATCTGGCCCACCTCGGCCTGGCCGGCGGTGATGTAAACCTGGCCGTCGACGTCGGGAGCCTGGCGCAGGGAGCGGCCGCGCAGCAGCAGCTCGGTCTCTTCGCTCACCCCTTCGACCAGCACCGGCTCGATGCGGCCGACCAGCGCCCGGTTCTTACGAAAGGAGATGCGCGCCTGGGCCTTCATCAGCCGCTTATAGCGCTCGCTCTTGACCCGCGCGGCGATCTGCTCGGGGAGGTTCGCCGCGACGGTGCCCTCCTCGCGCGAATAGCGAAAGACCCCGAGGCGGTCGAAATGCCCCTCCTCGACGAAGCGCAGCAGCTTGTCGAACTGCCCCGGGGTCTCGCCGGGAAACCCGACGATGAAGGAGGTGCGCAGGGTCAGCTCGGGAATGCGCCCGCGCAGCTTCCCGATCAGGGCGCGCACGTCGGCCTCGCTGACCCGCCGGTTCATCTGCGCCAGCAGCTGGTCGTCGATGTGCTGCAGGGGAATGTCGAGATAGTTGCAGATCTTTTCCTCGCCGGCGATCAGCGCGATCAGCTCGTCGCTCACCCCGTCGGGATAGGCGTAGAGCAGGCGCAGCCAGCGCAGCCCTTCGATCCGTACCAGGGCGCGCAGCAGCTCGGGGAGGTTGGCGCCGTCGTCGCGGTCGGCGCCGTAGGCGGTGATGTCCTGGGCGATCAGGTTGATCTCCACCACCCCTTCGGCGACCAGCCGCTGCGCCTCCGCCACCACCGAGGCGATGGAGCGCGAGCGCAGGGTGCCGCGCAGCTTGGGAATGATGCAGTAGGAGCAGTGGTTGGCGCAGCCGTCGGCGATCTTGATGTAGGTGGTGTAGAAGGGCGAAGATTTCACCCGCGGGGTGGTGTGGTCGTAGAGAAAATCGGGCAGTCCCACCGCCTGGCGCACGTCGCCGCCGCCGAGTTTCTCCTCGAGCAGGCCGACCAGCCGCAGCGCATCGCCGGTGCCGAGAAACAGGTCGACCTCGGGCAGCTCCTTGCTCAGTTCGTCGCGGTAGCGCTGGGGGAGGCAGCCGGTGACCACCAGCAGGCGACAGCGGCCGCTCTTCTTGTGATCGGCCACCTCGAGAATGGTGTCGACCGACTCCTCCTGCGCATCCTGGATGAAGGAGCAGGTGTTGACGATGATGATGTCGGCCTGGGCCTCGTCGGTGACGATCGCGTAGCGCTCGGCCGGCAGGTGGCCAAGCATCACCTCGGCGTCGACCAGGTTTTTCGGGCAGCCGAGGCTGACCAGGGAGACTTTAAGTTTCATCGTTTTCCTTGGGAAAGCAGGCACGGGGCTCCGGACAAGAGGGGAATCCGATTTTCCCCCTTGCCGAGTGCCACGCGCCTATTGCCTGAAGTTAATGTATTGCAGCTCGATGCCGAGATCCTGGCCCTTGAGCAGCCCGATCACCTCCTGGAGATCGTCGATCTTCTTGCCGCTGACCCGCACCTGATCGTCCATCATCTGGGCCTGCACCTTGAGCTTGCTGTCCTTGATCGCCGTGGTGATCTCCTTGCCCTTCTCCTTGCCGATCCCCTGCACGATGGCGATGCGCTGGCGCACCGCGCCCTGGGAGGCGGGCTCTTTCTTGCCGAAATCTAGGCACTTGGGCGAGACGCCGCGCCGCACCAGCTTGCCCTTGAGAATGTCGACGATCGCCTCGAGCTTATAGTCGTCGGCGGCGAGGATCACGATCGCCTCCTTCTCGAGCTCGATCTCGTTGCTGGTTCCCTTGAAGTCGTAGCGCTGGTCGACCTCTTTGACGGTCTGGTTGACCGCATTGTCCACTTCCTGCATGTCGACCTTGGACACAACGTCGAAACTGGGCATGGGCTTTGTCCTCCGTAGCGGGCGTCAGGGCACCGAATGGTTGAAAATTCCGCGCAAAAACAAGAGGTTCAGAGATATAGCACAGAACCGCCCCGGTGGCAACGACGCGACCGGGGCGAGGGGGTCTGGACAGGGTGAAAAACAGGGGTCAGAAACCGGGCTGTTCCGCCGGACGCACCACCTCGACCCCGGCGGGTCGGATGAACTGGAAGAAGGAGTCGGACAGGCCGCGGTTGACCCGGATGCCGCTGAATTCGATGATCGTCGAGTTGCCGTTGGGATCGACCACCATCGACGAGAGAATCGGAAAGACATCGCCGGTGGCGGCGCGCGGTTCCGGGCGCAGCTTGGCGTCGAATTTGAGCACCGCGTCGCGGTCGACCACGATCTGCAATTTGGAAATCAGCTGCGAGGGGCGCCGCGGCTGCAGCTCGAGCACGTAATTGCCCGCGGCGTCGCGGTTGGGGGAGGCCCAGCGGATGGTGAAGTCGCGCGACAGGTTGCCGAGCCCGGTGAGAAAGGTCACCGGGTTGTCGGGGGCCTCGCGGGTGGCGAACTCGATGTCAGACTCGATCACCTGGCTGTTCTCCGGCAGGTAAACCCACAGGGTCTTGCCGTCGGAGACGATCTCCTGGGCGGTCGGCTCGCGGTACTCCCAACGGAACCTGGCCTGGGGCACCCGCTCGCTGAGCTGGCGGTCGAACTTGAACCACACCTGGCCGCGGCCGCGCTGCACCCGGTCGAGAGAGGCGATGCGCGACTCCTGGAAGAACTCGGCCTCGAAATCGACGATCGCCGAGGTGGGCGTGCCGCGCTCCCGTACCGCATCGCTCTGAAAAGGAGTTTCCAGGGCGCGGATCACGTCGGGCAGCCCGACCTCGGTCTTGGGGGCGGCGTTCGCCGCCAGTGCCGGCAGCAGGCCGAGGAGCAGCAGAAACAGAAACTTTCGCATGACAATCTCTCCTTGATGGGAAATCCCAGAGATTTTAAAACGATTGCCTTGAAAATACGAGGGGTTTTTTGCCGGGCGGGGCACAGCGCCGCCGACGGTCGCTCCCGCGGCCGACGCCGGGGATCAGAGGGTGGTGAAAATTTCCTGACCGCGGATCGATTTGATGCGCAGCTGACCCGTCGCCAGATGCAGTTCGGCGGTGCGGCCGAAGTTGCCCCCGGTGTCCTCGCCGACGATGGGAATGTCCAGGGCGGCGAGGGTCTCGCGGGCCACCTGGGCGTTGCGGTCGCCGATCAGTTCGCGGTTGGGAGGGTAGAGGTTCTCGAACATGTTGGCGCCCCCCACCAGTTTCGCCACCAGCCGCTCGCGCCCGGCACCGAGCGCCACCAGATCGCCGACCATCTTGGCAATGGCGGTCTCGACGAACTTGGCCGGACGCAGCTCCCCCTGGCCGGAGCGGGGGGAGGGCAGCAGGGTGTGAGCCATGCCGCCGGTGCGAGTCTCGCCGTCGTAGAGGGTGATGCCGAGGCACGAACCGAGGCCGTAGGTGATGAGAATCTCGGGCGCCTTGGCCACCTGCAATTCGGCGATGCCGATGCGCTGCTTCTCGCTCATCGACCGCCTCCGATGGCCTGGAGCACCGTTTCGAGGGAGTCGGGATCGGGGAGCACGAAGAAATGCCCCTTGATCGAGCGCAGCCCGTCGCCGAGGCCGTGAAATTCGGTTTCGAGCATCAGTGCCACATCCCCCGAGCGCCCCAGGTCGATGAGCACGTGATCGATCACCGCACCGGCCATGTCGCAGGCCAGGGCCGGCACCGAGGGAATCAGGGAGATCTTGAGCAAACGCCCCAGGGCCGAGAGGTAGGCCGAGGCGAGAATGTTGCCGACCTCCTTCAGGGTCGAGACATCCATCTCGTCGAAGAGTTTGCGCTCCCGCGGACCGAGCAGGCTCGAGAGCAGCTGCAGGGCGCTCGCCTGAGGGAAGATGAGCAGGATGCTGCCGCGGGCATCGCCGAGGATGCGCAGGGTCACCCCGGCCACCAGTTTTTCCGGGCCGCCGAGCAGATCGGGAACCTGGGCGAACTCGGTCACCGTCACCCGCGGCACCTTGAGCATGATCGTCTCCCCCACCAGCTGAGAGAGGGCGGTGGCGGCATGGCCCATGCCGATATTGCTGATTTCCTTGAGGGCATCGAGCTGCCCGTCGGTCAGGTGTTGAAAGCTCATGAGGCTTCTCCGGCCGGCCGCAGCGGCGGCAGATGACGGTCATCCAGCAGCAGCTGGGGGTCGATGATGAAAAGAATCCGGCCGTCGCCGAGGATGGTGGCGCCGGTCACCCCGGGGATCTGGCTGAGGGGAAAGTCGAGGGCCTTGACGAAGGCTTCGCGCTGGCCGCACAGGGCGTCGACCACCAGACCCACCCGCCGGCCGTGAACCTCGCTCACCACCACCGGAATCGAGCCCTTGAGAGGGTTGACCGACAGGCCGAGGATCTTGCGCAGGGAGAGCAGGGGCACGACCTCCTCGTCGAGGCGGATGACGAGCTTCTTGCCGGTCGACTGAATCTGGTCGCGGGTCAGGTGGAGCAGGCGCTGAACGCGGGTGAGGGGAATGCCGATGCGCCGCCCGTCGCATTCGACCACCAGCATCTGGATGATCGCCACCGACAGGGGCAATCGCAACTGGACGCAGGTGCCCGCGCCGGGGCGGGAGAAAATTTCGAGGTTGCCGCCGAGGTTTTCCACCGCCGAGCGCACCACATCCATCCCCACCCCGCGCCCCGAAATCTCGGTCACCGCTTCGGCGGTGGAAAATCCCGGCCGGCAGACCAGCTGCAGCACCTCGCGCTCGCGCAGCGCCTTGGCCTGGGGCAGGGTCAGCAGGCCGCGCGCCACCGCCTTGGCGCGAATCGCCTCGGGGTCGATACCGCGCCCGTCGTCACTGACCTCGAGAACCGCCATGTCTTTTTCGCGACTGGCCTTGACCCGCACCCGGCCGCGCGTCTCGATGCCGTGATCGACCGCGTTGCGCACCATGTGCACCAGGGGGTCGGCCAGATCCTCGAGAATCGCCCGGTCGAGTTCGATCTCTTCCCCCTCGATCGCGAAGGCGACCTCCTTGCCGCTCTTGCGCGCCAGGTCGCGCACCACCCGCGGCAGGTTGCCGGTGATGCTCTCCAGCGGCATCATCCGCACCTTGAGCACGTGATGGTGCAGATCGGTGACCAACCGGGCCATGCCGTCGATGCCGCCGCCCAAATCCTGCCAGTCGCGGCTGCGATGAGCGCCCTGCAGCCGGTAGCGGTTGGTGATCATTTCGCCCGCGAGGTTGATGAACTGGTCGAGGAGCTCGGTGCGCACCCGCACCGTGCGGGAGCGCTCCTCGCGCCGCGACGGGGCCCGGGAGCCGCTCGCTTCGGCCCGGCCGACCTTGAACCAGGCGACCTCGGGGAACGCGGCCAGCAGTTCGCCGAGATCGGCGTCGCTTTTTTCGGTTTTCAGCTGCACCTTCAGATGGAAGCGGGCGTTGCCCTCGCGCAGGGCGTCTTCGTCCGGGGTGCTGGCCGCGACCTGCCCCAGGGCCGCCAGGCGGTTGTAGATCAGCAGCAACCGGGCGGCGGGCATCGGGGTTTGCGCGGAAAGCTCAAGAGACACCTGCCATGGGCGCGCCGGCGCGGCGACCATTTCGGCCGCCACCGCCGCGGCCGCGGGCCGCTCGGCAGCCACGGGCAGGGCGATCTCCGCGGCCAACGGCTCAGGCGCGACGGCGAGAAAGGACGCGATGTCGCGCTCGGGCCGCTCCGCCTCGAGATCGGCCACCAGGCCCTCGAGCAGGTCGATACCGGTCAGCAGGCGGTCGACCCGTTCGACGGGCACCGCGCCGTCGCGGCGGAAATGATCGAGCATGTCCTCCAGGCAATGGGCCAGTTCGGCGGTCCGGGCAAAGCCCATGGAGGCCGCCATCCCCTTGACCGAATGCGCTTCGCGAAAAAGCGCGTCGATGGTGGCGCGGTCCCGGCCGTTTTTTTCCAGCTCCACCAGCAGCCGCCCCATGGTATTGAGGTGCTCGCGGGACTCGGAGAAAAACAGGGTGCGGTATTTGGACATGTCCATGGGACAGACCTCTCGCTTCTCCTCAGCCGCGACCGGTGACCCGTCTGACGACGTCGAGCACCAGCTGGTCCTTGAACGGCTTGACGATGAAGTCGCGGGCGCCGTGCTTGACCGCCTCCATCACCAGGTTGTCCTGACCGAGCGCGCTGCACATCACCACGCAGGCCCGGGGGTCGTCGCCGGTGATCTCCTGCAACGCCTCGATGCCGTTTTTCTGCGGCATCACGATATCCATCATCACCAGGTCGGGGCGCAGCGCGTGGTATTTTTCCACCGCCTCGGCGCCATTGCCGGCCTCGCCCACCACCGTGTATCCGGCGGCTTCGAAGATGCCCCGCAACAGATTGCGCATAAAGAGGGCATCGTCAACGATCAGCACTTTCAGGGACACATCGTCCTCCCTTGGGGTTGGCTGGACGGCCGCTTCGACGGCCCGGCGTCAGGCGCCCGCCAAATTTTCCAGGCTCGCCGCCAGCCGTTCGACGTCGAGCAGGTTGATCATCTCGCCGTTGTGCCCGAGCACCGCGCGGATGAAATTCTCTTCGCCTTCTTCCGCCTGGCAGGGGATCAGCGCGCTCTCGTCGAGGGGCACGATGCGGCGCACCCGGTCGACCGCCAGCGCCAGCCGGCAATGCTCGGCGGTCAGGACGATGACCCGGGGGTCCTTGCCGGCCGCGGGAAAGCCGAGCCAGGTGGTGAGGTCGAGCACCGGCAGCACGCTGCCGTGAAAATTGATGGCACCGAGCAGGACCGCCGGGGCCCGCGGGATGTAGTGATGCACGGGGGCGGCGACGACCTCCTGGACCCTGCTGATTTCCAGGCCGTAGCACTCCTCGCCGAGGCCGAAGATCAGAACCTGTTCCATCGCCACGCGCCTCAGGCCTTCTCGTCCCCGAGACGGAAGCGGCTGACCAGCTGCAGCAGCTCCTCCGACAGACCGGAGAGATCCTGAGCGGCGTGCGCCATCTCCTCCATCGACGCCGACTGCTCCTGGGTGGCGGCAGAAACCTGTTCGGTGGAGGCGGCATTGTCCTCGGCCACCTTGGCGATCTCCTCGATGATCTGCACCATGTGCTTCGCCCCTTCGGTCTGCTTGCCCGCCAGCTCGGCGATGCTGTTCGACTTGGTCTGGGTGGTGAGCGCGGTCTGGATGATCTCGCCGAAGGCGGTGTCGGTGGTGGCAATGGCTTTCTGGCCGGCGTCGATGCGCGCGATGCTCTGCTTCATCGACTCCTGCACCTTGACGCTTTCGCCGCGGATGGTTTCGATCAGGCCGGCAATCTCCTTGGCCGACTCGGCGCTGGTGTCGGCGAGCTTGCTCACCTCTTCGGCGACCACCGCGAAGCCGCGGCCGTATTCGCCGGCCCGCGCCGCCTCGATGGTGGCATTGAGCGCCAGCAGATTGGTCTTCTCGGCGATGCCGGTGATGACCTCGGTGATGTTGCCGATTTTCTGCACCAGGGCGCTGAAGCCGAGAAATTGGTCGCCGTTGCGGGCCACCTCGGAGAGGACCTGCTGCATGTTCTCCAGAGCGCTCTTGCTCATCTCGCCGCCGTGCTGGGCGGTGAGCGAGGTGTCGTTGGCCGAGGCCGCCACCTTCTGCGCCGAGGCGGCGACCAGGTCGATCGACACCGCCATCTCGCGAATCACCTGGGTGGCCTTCTCCACCATCTCGGCCTGGTTCTCGGCGCCACGGCTGATCTGCTCGGTGGTGCCGGCCACTTGGTGGGCCGAGGCGCTCATCTGCTGGGACGAGGCGGACAGGCCCTGGGCCGCATCGGAGACCTGCAGAGACGAGGCGCGGATGCGGCCGACCAGCTGGCGCAGACTGTCGCTCACGCGGTTGAGGGAACCGGCGACATCTTCGCTTTCGTCGGGAAAGATATTGCGGCGCAGCCTCACCGGCTGGCTCAGATCCCCCTGGCTGATGCGTTCGGCCGCGCTGGTGATCACCCCGATGTTGCCGGTGAAGACCTTGGAAAAAGCCGAACCGAGCACCAGCCCGATCAGCAGCGCGCCGCCGGTGGAGGCGAGGTCCTGCCACTCCTCGGGGACCCCGAACAGCGGCACCAGGCGGTCGAGCAGCACGATGGTGCCGACCACGATGATGAAGCCCATGATGAACTTGTAGGCGATTTCGATACGCATCTGTGCGCTCCTTGTCGTTGCGGCAATCTTTAATGTCGGGTCAATCGGTTTTTCCCGGCGCGTTCCCGTCCCCGGAGTCATTCTTTGCTTCATCCGCCGCCGCCCGGCGCAGGAACACCCGCTCCGCCGGGTTGAGCACGCAAAACAGCTCGCGGCTGCCGCCGATCAGGGTTTCGGCGCGACCGAGGACCAGGGCGCCGTCCGCCGGCAGAGCCTGGGCGAAGCGGCGCAGCACCCGCTCCTGGTCGGCGCGGGAGAAATAGATCAGAACGTTGCGACACAAGATGAGATCGGCGCCCGGATAGGGCTCGTCACCGAGAATGTTGTGCTCGCTGAAGGTCACCAGCTTGCGAATTTCCTCCTGCAGCCGCCAGCGCAGCCCCTCGGCGGAAAAATACCTGGCCCGCATCTCGTCGGGCACCTTGGTCAGGCGGTGGCCGTCGAACAGCCCGGTGCGCGCCTGGGCGAGAACCAGCGGCGTGATGTCGCTGGCGAGGATGGCGAACTTCATCCGCGGCGGCACCAGCTGATCGAGGAGCAGGGCCATGGAGTAGGGCTCTTCGCCCCCGGCGCACCCCACGCTCCACACCCGCAGCTCGCGCCGGCCCTGGTGGCGCAGCCGGCGGAAAAGTTCGGGCACGACCTGATCGCGCAGCAGGTCGAAGGTGGTGGGGTTGCGGAAGAACTGGGAGACGTGAATGGTCAGGGCGGCCATCAGCCGGTCGACCTCGGCCTCGTCGCGCACCAGCAACTCGAGGTAGGGCCGCGCCTGCTGGAATCCCCGCGCTCGCACCCGGCCGGCGATGCGCCGGCGGATGCAGGCATCCTTGTACATGCCGAGATCGAAGGCGCGCTTGCGCAGCAGAATCTGTCGCACCTCGGCAAAGGCCTCCTCGTCGACGTCGGTGCCGACGAAGGGGTGGCGCGAGCGCTCTTTGACGGTTTTTTCCGGGGGCAGAGTCATCGTCACATTCAGGAAATATTCGTTACGAACATCCCATGAAAAGCAAGGATCGGGCCGAAACGTTCGTGACCCGGCAGCAGGGGGACGCAGTCCGGCCGGCGCCGGCCGGGGTAGCGCGGGCAGATTCGGGGACGGGAGAAGGGGCGGAAAAATCAGGCGAAATGATTGAAGCCAGGACGGGGGCAGGGGCGCTCCCGGCCGCCGGCGTCGAGCACCCTGAGGCCGGCGTTTTGCGGCTCGATGCGGCCGATTTGCGTCAACGGCACCTCCGCCGTCGCCAGGGAGCGGACGGCCGCGGCCGCCTGCGGGGGGGAGGCGAACAGGAGTTCGTAATCCTCGCCGCCGGCGAGAGCGAGATCGACCAGGGACTCGTCGTCGCGCAGGGCCGCGCCGAAGGCCGGGGAGAGGGACAGGCGGGCGCTCTCGACCACCGCGCCGACCCGGGAGGAGTCAAGAATATGACCCAGGTCGGCCAACAGGCCGTCAGAAACATCGATCATGGCGTGGGCGAGCCCTCCCTCGCCGAGGGCCCGGCCGAGGGCGACTCGGGCGCGGGGGTCGTGATGGCGCGCGGCGACCGCGGCGGGAGGCGTGCCCCCGGCGCTCAGCTCGCGCAGGGCCAGGGCGCTGTCGCCGAGGGTGCCCGAGACCCAGAGCAGGTCGCCGGGGCGCGCACCGGCGCGGGTCACCAGGTGCTCTTCGGCCACCGTGCCCTCGGCGGTCACGCTGATGAACAGGCCGCGGGGCGAGCGGCAGGTGTCGCCGCCGGCCAGGACCGCGCCGTAATCGGCGCAGGCCGCCAGCACCCCGGCGGTAAAGCGGTCGAGTTCTTCGAGCGACAGGTCGTCGGGAATTCCCACGGCGAGAAACAGGGCGGTGGGGCGTCCCCCCATGGCGGCCACGTCGCTGACGTTGACGCTGACGCTCTTGCGCCCGAGGGCATGGAGGTCGCTCCAGGCGCGGCGGAAGTGAACGTCTTCGATCAGCAGATCGGTGGTGGTCAACAGCAGGTGGCCGGGCGGCACCCGGCCGGCGGCGCAGTCGTCGCCGATGCCCAGGGCCAGCTCGGGCGCGGCGCCGACCAACTCGCGGATGCGCTCGATGAAGGCGAATTCGCCCAGGTCGCGCAGTTTCATTCCTCGTCGACCAGGGCCGCCTCGAGCACGTCCGCCATGGTGGCCACCGAAACCAGTTCGACCTTCTTGCGCAGATGAGCGGGAATCTCGTCCAGATCCTTTTCGTTGCGCTTGGGCAGCAGCACGGTGGTGACGTGATTGCGCACCGCCGCCAGAACCTTTTCCTTGAGCCCGCCGATGGGCAGCACCTTGCCGCGCAGGGTGAGCTCGCCGGTCATGGCCAGATCCTTGCGCACCGGCCGCCGGGTCAGGGCCGAAATCAGCGCCGTCGCCATGGTGACTCCGGCCGAGGGGCCGTCCTTGGGGATCGCCCCCGCCGGCACGTGGACGTGGATGTCGTGCCCCTCGAAAAAGCCGGGGTCGATGCCGAGCTCCTCCGCCCGCGCCCGGGCGTAGGAGAGGGCGGCCTGGGCGCTTTCCTTCATCACGTCGCCGAGATGCCCGGTGAGAGTGAGGTTGCCCTTGCCCTTCATGGTGTTGACCTCGACGTAGAGCACGTCGCCGCCCACTTCGGTCCAGGCCAGGCCGGTGGCGACCCCGACCTCGTGCTCGGCGCGCTCCTCCTCGGGGAGAAAACGCGGCGCGCCGAGAAAGCGCTCCACCGCCGTCTCGGTCACCACCACCGATTTTTTCTGCCGCCCTTCGGCGAAGCGGCGCGCCGCCTTGCGGCAGATGCTGCCGATCTCCCGTTCGAGATTGCGCAGGCCGGCCTCGGCGGTGTACTCGGTGATCAGCTTGAGCAGGGCGTTTTTCGAGAAGCGGATCTGGTCGTCTTTCAGGCCGTTGGCCTCGCGCTGGCGGGGAATCAGGTAGCGCTCGGCGATGTGCAGCTTCTCCTCGGCCGAGTAGCCCGCCAGGCGGATGACCTCCATGCGGTCCTTGAGCGCCGAGGGGACCGGGTCCATGATGTTGGCGGTGGCGATGAACATCACGTTGGACAGGTCGAAGGGCAGGTTGATGTAGTGATCGGAGAAGGAGTTGTTCTGCTCGGGGTCGAGCACCTCGAGCAGGGCCGAGGAGGGATCGCCGCGGAAATCGGCGCCGATTTTGTCGATCTCGTCGAGCATGAAGACCGGGTTGTTGGTGCCGCACTGCTTGATGCCTTGGACGATGCGGCCGGGCAGCGCCCCGACGTAGGTGCGGCGGTGGCCGCGAATCTCGGCCTCGTCGCGCATGCCGCCCAGCGAAATGCGCACGAACTTGCGCCCCAGCGCCCGGGCGATGGAGCGCCCCAGGCTGGTCTTGCCGACGCCAGGCGGGCCGACGAAGCACAGAATCGGGCCCTTCATGTCTTTTTTGAGCTTGCGCACGGCGAGAAACTCGAGGATGCGCTCCTTGATCTTCTCCAGGTTGTAGTGATCGTCGTCGAGCACCCCGCGCGCCTTGTCGAGGTTGAGATTGTCGCGGGTATTCTTTTTCCACGGCAGTTCCACCAGCCAGTCGAGGTAGGTGCGCTGCATGGAGTACTCGGCCGACTCGACGTGCATGGTTTCGAGCCGCCGCAGCTGCTTGTCCGCCTCCTCCTTCGCCTCCTTGGGCAAGCCGGCCTTTTCGAGCTTTTCGCGCAGTTCGGCCACGTCCTGGGCGCGCGAGTCGGTATCGCCCAGTTCGGCCTGAATGGCGCGCAGCTGCTCGCGCAGAAAATACTCGCGCTGGCTCTTGCCCATCTCCTCCTTGGCCTGGCTCTGGATGTCGGCCTGCATCGAGAGCAGCTCGAGCTCGCGGGCGAGAACGTCCTTGACCCGACTCAACCGCTCGAGCGGGTCGGGAATCTCGATCACATCCTGGGCTTCGGCCACCTTGAGCCCGATGTTGCTGGCGATGACGTCGGCAAGGCTTCCCGGATCCTCCATGTTCTCGATCACCATCAGCACCTCGGGGGACATCCCCTTGCCGAGATTGACCGCCTGGGTCAGCTGGTTGCGCACGGTACGCATCAACGCCTCGACCTCGAGGGAGGAGACGATCGCGGGCTCGACGATGCGCTCGATCCGTACCCGGAAAAAGGGGTCTTCCGCCAGGTATTCACGGATGCGCGCCTTGGTCAGCCCCTGCACCAGAATCTTGACCCGGCCGTCGGGGAGCTTGAGCATGCGCATGATCATCGCCACGGTGCCGATGGCGAAAATATCGGAGGTCTGCGGCTCCTCCTCGCCGAATTCCTTCTGGGCGGTGAGCATGATCAGGCGGTCGCCGGCCAGCGCCGCCTCGACCGCGGCGATCGATTTCTCGCGGCCGACGAACAGGGGCAGGATCATGTAGGGAAAAATCACCACGTCCCGGACCGGGAGCAGCGGCAGAATTTCGGGGATCACCAGTTCTTGCTGGGGTGTTTCGTCACTCAAAGAATCCTCCAGGCGACCAGGGGCCGCGGGTAAAAATCACAACGCTATTAAAGTTAATCCTCCCCCTGCGGCTGTCAACCCCGGGAGGGTACGCGGGGGGGGCGTCGCCGAGGCCGCCTCAACCGGGCGCCCGCCAGCGAAAACCCCGTTCGCTCGAACTGCCGCCGGCGGCGAAGCTGCGCTCGCGGAAATCGATGTGACCGTCGCGCTCCAGGCGCAGAATCGTGGAGCAGCGGGTACCGTAGTCCTCACTGCGGATGAAACGCGAGGCCAGAGTGCGCTCCCATTCCAGGCTCACCCCGGTGGCGGGCAGATCGGCATCGGGCGGCCGCGTTTCGTCGGCCAGCAGGCGAAACAGCGAAGCGGCGGCGAGATCCCCGCCCTCCTGCAGCAGGCGCTCGAGACCGGCGCGGGCCCCGCTGACCTTGGGCCAGGGGGTATCGAGCCGGGCGTTGCTCAACCCGTAGAGACCGGGACCGAGGCGGCAGGGCTGCGCCCCGCGGTTGGAATAATACCAGACTCCGCCCCAACCACCGAGCAGAAGATTGAACCCGGGGTAGCGCTCGCGTTCGGCGACCAGGCGGGCCAGGAACGTTTCCGGGTCGCTGCGTCCCCGCAGGTAGTCGCGCACCAGCAGACCGCGCGAGCGCTCACCGCTCGCGGGGGCGCCGGGCTCGCGCACGTTGGTCACGGCCGCCCAGCGCCCGCCGCGGGTCACCCCCAGCCAGGTGCCGCCCCCCTGCAGGTCGCGGCCGGCGAGCAGCTCCGGGGAATCGCTCCAGAAGGCGGCCGCCGCGGTGGGGCGTTGAAAAAACTCGTCGCGATTGGCGGCAAGGACCAGGGCGTTGCCCGGATGGCGATCGATGGCGAATACGATCAGGCACATGGCTTCGGCAGTCAGGGGGTCAGGGGCGGATCAGGCCGAGAGAGGACGGCGGGCGACGATGCCGGCCAGCCCCCCGCCCTTGCTCGAGGGTTCGAGTCCGTCCTCGTGCAGCAGGATCTCCCAGCCGCGAAAGATTTCCGGCAGCTCGCCGGGGGCGAGGACGAAATCCTGGTTGGCCGGTCCGCCGGGAAAGCCCCCGGCCCGGCTGAAGGTGCGCACCACCGCCACGCCGCCCGGGCGCAACGCCTCTTTCAGGGCGGAAAAGAGGCCGCGCTGCAGGTAGAAAAAATCGATCACCGCAGCGTAGGCCCTTGGGTCGAATACCGGCTCTTTTTCGAGATCGACCTGCTGCACGTCCACTGGCAGCTTGCGCCGCCGGGCTTCGTCGGCCAGCTGCCGCAGACCTTCGGCGGCAATGTCGACGGCGGTCACGGCAAAGCCCTGCTCGGCCAGCCACAGAGCGTTGCGGCCGCGGCCGCAGGCGACATCGAGCAGCTTGCCGCGGGGCAGCAGGGACGCCACCCGCACCAGCCAGGCATCGGGCACCCAGGGGTTTTCGGCGCGCTCCTGCCAGCGGTTGTTCCATTTGTCGGTCACGTCGGTCATAAAGATCAGTCTCGCAATTCGCGGGGGTGAAGATCAAATAAAAAAAGCGGCGGCCCGAATCTTCCGGGCCGCCGCCTTGATGAAATAATCCGTTCAGGCTGTCAGGAAACCAGCGGCGCGCCCCTCGGGCACGATGTTGGGAATGTGGGTCAGCGGATAGGAGGCGCGGGTATTCTCGGTGAGCGAATCGTCGTCGAGGTCGATGCGCCGGGTCCGGTAGTCCATCGCCACGTTTTCCAGAACGGTGCCGAAGCGCCGCGAGATGCTCTTCTTGTTCTCCCCGGCGTAGGAGGTGCCGCCGATGAGGATCAGCTTCTGGTCGAAATTCACCAGGATGAAGCACTCGCTGCGGGTGCCGTCGACCTCGGGGATGGCGTGAAAACGCGGGGTGTTGATGATGGTGAAATCGGGCACGAAATCGGCCAGATTCTCCTCCAGCGCCTGGATGAACATGTTGCGGGCGAACATGCTGTGCCAGGCGTGGGTGGTGACCACCCGCACCCGGAGGCGGTACTTGGGGTCGGCGCCGGCATAGCAGTCCTGCACGAAGATGTCCTTGCCCTGGAGAAAGGCGAGCAGCTTGTGGTAGATGCGGTCGAAGCTGGCCGGGTCGAAAGGCTTGTTGACCTTGCCCCACCAGACCTGCTCGGCGCTCAAGCCCTCCTTGACCACGAACCGGTCGTTGGGGGAGCGTCCGGTGTGGTGACCGGTGCGCACCACCAACGGGCCGAGATGGGAGAGATGCCCCTCGCTGCGCTTGACCGCCTGTTCCACCAGGACCGGGGTCGAGAAATTCCAGTGCACGCTGTTGAAATTGGTGATGCCGTGATTTTCCAGACCATAGCTGCTGACATGCTTTTCCTGATTGCTCATCGCTCATCCTCCCGGTCAGGTGGTCTCGTTGCCGATACACGACCCTCATCTTCAGCTGACCTGAAAAAAATGTAGCTATTCCCCCTGGTCCGAAAGGGGGCGCGCGGCATCCATGGCGAAGGTCGCATGAACCCTTCCCNNCCGGACACCTTCGCCATGGACACCGCGAGCCCCTGAGCCCAATAGTTACAAAAAAATAACAGAAATCTGCAAATCTGCACCGCCTTCGGCCTCGGGCCAATAGAAAAAGGGCGGCATCTCCAGCAGGAAAATGCCGCCCTATTCAGTTGTCAGCCGGAACGGTATCCGGTTTTTCAGTCAGCGCCGGGGACCGGCCTGGGTGAAGTCGAAATCGTCGCTGTCCTTGACGTATTTCTTGAAGTTCTCGATGAACATGCCGGCCAGTTTGTTGGCGGTGTTGTCGAACGCGTCCTTGTCGGCCCAGGCGTTGCGCGGATTGAGCAGAGAGGTTTCGACCCCGGGCAGTTCCTTGGGGATGTTGAGGCGGAACCAGCGGGTCTGCTCGAATTCCGCCTTATTGATACTGCCGTCGAGAATGGCGTTGACGCAGGCGCGGGTCGCCTTGATGCTCATGCGCTTGCCGACGCCGTAGCCGCCGCCGACCCAGCCGGTATTGACCAGGTAGGCGTTGACCCCGTGCTTCTCCATCTTCTCGCCGAGCAACTTAGCGTAGACCGTGGGGTGCAGCGGCAGGAAAGCCTCGCCGAAGCAGGCGGAGAAGGTCGCCGAGGGTTCGGTCACGCCGCGCTCGGTACCGGCCACCTTGGCGGTGTAGCCCGAGAGGAAGTAGTACATCGCCTGCTCCTTGGTCAGCTTGCTGACCGGGGGGAGCACGCCGAAGGCGTCGCAGGTGAGGAATATGATGTTTTTCGGATGAGCCGCCTTGAGGCTCGGCTCATGGTTCTCGATGTGCTCGATGGGGTAGGAGACGCGGGTGTTCTCGGTCTTGGAGCGATCATCGAAGTCGATCACGCCGTCGTCGTTGGCCACCACGTTTTCGAGCAGGGCGTTGCGCTGGATGGCGTTGTAGATCTCGGGCTCGCTCTCGGCCGAGAGGTTGATGCACTTGGCGTAGCAGCCCCCCTCGAAGTTGAAGATGCCGTCGTCGTCCCAGCCGTGCTCGTCGTCGCCGATCAGCTTGCGCGAGGCGTCCGTCGACAGGGTGGTCTTGCCGGTGCCGGAGAGACCGAAGAAGAGGCAGACGTCGCCTTCCTTGCCGACGTTGGCCGAGCAGTGCATGGAGAGAATCCCCTGCAGCGGCAGCCAGTAGTTCATCATGGTGAAGATGCCCTTCTTCATCTCGCCGCCGTACCAGGTGCCGCCGATGATCGCCACGTTCTTCTCGATGTTGAAGACGACGAAGACCTCGGAATTCAGACCGTGCTTCTCCCAGTTCTTGTTGGTCAGGTTGCTGGCGTTGTAGACGGTGAAATTGGGAGCGAAACGCTTGAGGTCGTCCGCGCCGGGGCGGATGAACATGTTCTTGACGAAGTGAGCCTGCCAGGCGAACTCGGTGACGAAACGCACCGACTTGCGGGTCTTCTCGTTGGAGCCGCAGAAGCCGTCGGTCACGTAGAGATCCTTGCCGGAGAGGTAATCGAGGACTTCGCTGTAGAGTTCGTCGAAAACTTCCGGGGCCATGGCCGCGTTGACCTTGCCCCAGGCGATGTTTTCGAAAGAGGGCTTCTGATGGACGAAATACTTGTCCTTGGGCGAACGACCGGTGAATTTGCCGGTATCGACCATCATGGTGCCGTTGGCGGCGACGCGCCCTTCGTCGTTCTTCACCTCGTGGTCGAACAGTTCCTGATAACCGAGGTTGTGATAAACCCGGCCGACGCTTTTCAATCCCAGTGCTTCAGCGCTCACTTCCGCGGTGGCTGCCTTCTCCATGATCGTTCCGCCTCCTGATGATTTTTTTTCTTCCCAGAGATTTTCCCATCCCACATCCGTGACGAGATGCCATTAATGGGAACCAACCCGACCTCACACAGAAACGAAACTCTAACAAATTCAATCAAAATAAAAAAGTCCAAAGTGCAATTAAAAAGGCTGTTTCCCCGGAGAAAAGCGGCCGTGGCGTGAGAAATGAAAGACATTTTAATTTTCAGTAAAAAACAAACTGAACTCAGCCACCACGACTCCAGGAGCGCAAGAAAGATAAAAACCCTCAAGAATTAACACTGATGAGCTCGCAAATTCGAGTTGTCATGCCCGAATGCCTCTGTCGGGCATCCATGATTTCAACAGGTTACAACCTTCGTGGTGAAAAAAACTTTTTACCTCTCTCGTCTCTGCTTCTTTCCGTCAAAGTCTTTCGCCTTCCCGGTGTTCTTGGTGTCTTGGTGGTTGACTTGATTTTCAGATCGAACGGGGTCGCTGGCGCAGGTAAGCCACCAGCTGCCAGATTTGCTCGTCGCTCAGGTGGGGGCCCCAGGCCGGCATCACCGAGCCGCGCGACCGGTAGGGCTCGGCGTTCTTGCCGCTCTCGATGCGGTAATAGAGGTAGGCGGGATCGGCGCCGGCGTAGCGCGGCGCGGTGAAATCGGGCGCCGGCGGCCGGAAGAAGTCGGCGCGATCCGCGGACCCTTCGTGGGGCGTGCCGTGACAGGAGGCGCATTTCCGGAGAAACAAGCTCTTGCCGGCCGCCCGGTTTTGAGCCTTTTCCAGAAAACCCGGCGGCGGCTGACGCTGAGGGTAGTTGGGAGTTTCGGCCCCGCAACCGGCCAGCAGCATCCCCGAAACTAAAACCGCGACAAGGGCGAGAAGCTGCGTAGTCATTATCTCCCGCATCGTCTCGCCCTCAGGCCGCCTTCTGCCAGCTCACACCCCAGCGGCGCAACTCTTCGAGGATGCCGGCGATCACCTGGGGCAAGGCGTCGCGCACCGGGCGGGTCATCTCCAGGGTCATTTCGACGGAACCGGGCTGCACTCCCCAGAAGACGATTTCGCCGGGCAGATCGCCTTGCAGTTCGGCCACCGCGAGCAGGTCCTTGAGCCCCATCTGGTGCACCGAGAGCTTGTTGGCGAAGGCGCGCGGCACCTCATCGCCTTCCAGGCGAAAGACGCTGCCGGGTTTGGCCTGCATGTCGACCGCATCGACCAGCAGCAGGCGTTCGACCCCCTCGAGGCGCGGCAGCAGGTCGAGCCCGAGGGTGCCGCCGTCGAGCACGGCGACCCCCGCGGGAAAACGGTAATGGGTCTGCAGATGTTCGGCCACCCGCACGCCGAAGGCATCGTCGGCCATCAGCGCATTGCCGAGCCCGAGGACGAGAATCGCCACCTCAGAGCTCCTCCGGGTCGATGTACTTGGAGCCGCTGAAGATGCTGCTGACGGTGCCGTTGGTTTCCTTCACGTCCATCAGCCAGGCGCTGTAGATGTGGTTGATGACGAAACCGATGATCAGCCACATGATGAAATGATGACCGAGGCGCAGCCACTGGGCGCCGGGGGTGACCAGCAGCCAGCCGAGGGCGCTGTCCCAGAAGCCGCCCGGGGCGAACTGGCCGTAGAGGGCGAAACCGCTCAGGATCTGGAGCAGATACAGGGTAAAGACCACCGCGTAGGCGAGGCAGGCCAGGGCGTTGTGGCCGACCTCGTAGGGAATCTGGCTGCCGGTGAAGGTGTAGTAGCGAAAGAACTTGAGGGCGTTCGCCCGCCCCTTTTCGGTGGCCCAGGGAAAGAACATGCGCCAGGAGCCGTAGGGGTTGCCGATGAAAAACCAGATCAGCCGGATCACGAAGGAAATCAGGAACAGGTAGGCGAAGGCGAAATGGATAAAACGCATCCAGCCCATGATCCAGGCCCCTTCGCTGGCGCTGAAGAAGGGATGGCCGATGTAGAACCCGGTAAAACACAGGGCGACGATGCTCACCACGTTCAGCCAGTGCGACAGGCGCACCGGAAACTCCCAGACGTAACGGATTTCGAGCATGAGGCGTGCCTCCTGGGGTTAGAGGGCGCGAACCTTGACGATCTCGTTGCCGGTGCCGTCGAGCACATGCACGGCGCAGGCGAGACAGGGATCGAAGGAATGAATCGTGCGCAGAATCTCCAGCGGCTTCTCCTCGTCGGCGATCGGGGTGCCGATCAGCGCCGACTCGTAGGGACCGATCTGCCCCCGGGCGTCGCGCGGGCCGGCGTTCCAGGTGGAGGGGACCACCGCCTGGTAGTTGGCGATGGCGCCGTTCTCGATGCGGATCCAGTGCCCGAGCGCCCCGCGCGGCGCCTCGTGGAAGCCGAAGCCGGCCGCTTCCTTCGGCCAGGTGGACGGATCCCACTTGGCGCCGTTGTGGGTCTCGAGAATCCCGCGCCCCATGTTGTCGGTCAGCTGATCGAGCCAGACCTCGGCCTTCTGCGCCATCACCAGGCAGTCGATGCCGCGGGCGGCGGTGCGCCCCAGCGTCGAGAAGAGCGCCTCGGGGCCGACTCCGAGCTGGTCGAGGACGAAATTGACCGCCCCCTGCACATCGGGGTTGCCGGCGGCGTAGGCCACCAGGCAGCGCGCCAGGGGCCCGACCTCCATCGGCTGGTCGTCGTAGCGCGGCGCCTTGACCCAGCTGTACTTGCTGTCGGTGTCGAGAAACTTGTAGGGCGGCTTGGGCCCGGTGTACTTGTGGGTGGTCTCGCCGTCCCAGGGGTGCAGCCCCTTCTCGTCCCCCGACGAATAGCTGTACCAGGAGCGGGTGACATACTCGCTGATCTTCTGCTGATCGACCGGCAGCACCTGGCTGAGGTCCTTGCCCATGATGATCCCCTGGGGAAAGAAATAGCTGTCGGCGCCGCCGTTCTCCTCCATGGCGAAGTCGCCGTAGCACAGGTAATTGCCGACCCCGCCGCCGATCGACGCCCACTCCTTGTAGAAGGAGGCCACCGCCAGCAGATCGGGGATATAGGCCTGCTCGGTGAAGGCGCGCGCCTTGCGGAAGAGCTTGCGCAGCTGGGCGAGCTTGTCGGCGTTGATGGCGTTCTGGCTGTTGGGATCGACGGGGATCGCCATGCCGCCGACCAGGAAGGTCTGGGGATGGGGATTTTTCGAGCCGAGGATCGCGTGGATCTTGATGATCTCCTTCTGCAGCTCGAGGGCGTCGAGGTAGTGGGCCAGCGCCATCAGGTTGGCCTCGGGCGGCAGCCGGTAGGCGCTGTGGCCCCAGTAGGCGTTCTGGAAGGGCCCCAGCCGACCGGTGCCGGCGAAGGCCTTGACCCGGTCCTGCACCGCCTTGAAGTAGTCGGTGCTCGAGCGCGGGTAGTCGGAGATCGACTGGGCCAGCCGGCTGGTCGCCGCCGGGTCGGCGGACAGAGCGCTGACGATGTCGACCCAGTCGAGGGCGTGCAGGTGATAGAAGTGGATGATGTGGTCCTGGATGTTCTGCGACGCCATGATCAGGTTGCGGATCAGCCGCGCATTGTCCGGAATCTGGATCTTGAGGGCATCTTCGACCGCGCGGATGCTCGCCATCGAATGAACCGTGGTGCACACCCCGCAGAAGCGCTGGGTGAAGTGGTGGGCGTCGCGCGGATCGCGCCCTTTGAGAATCGTCTCGATGCCGCGAAAGGCGGTGGAGGAGCTCCAGGCATCGACGATCCGGCCGTTTTCGATCTGCGCCTCGATGCGCAGATGCCCCTCGATGCGGGTAATGGGATCGACGGCAATTTTCTGGGGCATCGCTTAATCCTCCTTGATGATTTTGTCGGCTTCGTGCTGGTCCTTTTTGCGAAAGGCGCTGACCACGCCGTGGGCGCCGAAGGCCAGGGCGGTCGCCGCCGCCAGGCCGAGACCGATCTTGTCGGCGGTGGCCTCGATGCCGAAACCCGCCACATGGGGCAGGCGCCGGTAGAAAGGACTCATGGTGTCCCAGAACTGGGGCTCGGAGCAGCCGATGCAGCCGTGACCCGCCATCACCGGCCAGCTCACCCCCTCGTTGTAGCGTACCGTCGGACAGTTGTGGAAGGTCTCGGGCCCCTTGCAGCCGAGCTTGTACAGGCACCAGCCCTGGCGGTGTCCGGGGTCGCCGAAGGCTTCGGCGTACTGGCCGGCGTCGAAGTGGCCGCGCCGCTCGCAGTTGTCGTGAATGCGCTTGCCGTAGCCGAATTTGGGCCGGCCGAAGCGATCGACCGCCGGCAGCTTGCCGAAGGTGAGAAGATGCACGATGGTGGCGGTCAGGTTCTCGGCGTTGAGCGGGCAGCCGGGCAGGTTGAGTACGGTGGCGCCGGGCACCACCTCCTTGACCGATACCGCCTGGGTCGGGTTGGGCGCCGCCGCCGGAATCCCCCCGAAGGTGGCGCAGGTGCCGACCGCGATGGTCGCCATGGCGTTGCCGCACACCTTCTTGGTGATCTCGACCGCGCTCTCGCCGCCGACGGTGCAGTAGACCCCGCCGTCGCCGATCGGAATCGAACCCTCGACGATGGCGATGTATTGCCCCTTGTACTTCTCCATCGCCTGGTGCTTCGCCTCTTCGGCCTGATGACCGGCGGCCGCCATCACCACCTCGGAGTATTCGAGGGAGATGGTGTCGAGGATGATCTCCGCCGCCGTCGGCGCGTTCGACCGCAGAAAGGCCTCCGAGTCGCCGCTGCAGCTCTGGAACTCGAGCCAGATCACCGCCGGGCGGTTGTCGGCCTCCAGCGCCGCGGCGATCTTCGGCGCAAAGCCGATCGGCAGCGCCATGGTCGCCGCCATGGTGGTGCAGAATTTGAGAAAATCACGGCGGTCGATGCCGCGGGCTTCCCACTTCTGCAGGATCTCCTCGGGCACCGCGCCCGCGGGCGGCAACGGCTTGTCGTCGATCATCGGCATGGCTCCTTTCAAAAATCGCCAGGCAAAACTAAAACTTTTTTCACTATTTATTTCAAGATCTTTTTTGCCCCATGATATCGCAATGACAAAAAAGATATAACATCGTTATATTCATGTAAAGGGACTTTTTCGCCCTCGGCTCGAAGACGTTAAAAAGGTCCAGAGACGGAGAGATTTTTTCAGACTTTCGAAATTCTACTGAAGAAACAGCATTTTTCAAACAAGGAAGAAATAACTGAAAAATGAAAAGGCCCGCAGGTTTCGCGGGCCTTTTCATTGCGCTTGTTGCCGGCTTTTATCTCAATTCACGCGCTTGACGAAGCCTGCGCTGCCGTTGCGGCCGACGACCAGATTATTGCCATTGATGTCGAAGGCCTGGCTCGCGGTGGTGAACAGACCGGTATTGGCTCCGGCGGCGCTCCATACAGAAGCAAGGGAGGTGCCGGTGGCGTTTTCTTCAAAGCCGGCGGCAGTGCCCGCGGCATTAACGGCGGCGGCACTGCTGGTGCGGTTGGCGGTCCCCAGGTCAGTCACCGTAACCGTGGCGCCGACGCTCCAGCGCACCGCATGCGTTTCGCCGCCGAGACCATCGTCAATCACCTCGCCGACCACCGCCAGGTCCTCCCCTGCTGCGGGATCATTGAGGCCAAGGGCCACTGCATGAGCGAAACCCGCGATGGTTGCCAGGTCGACTCGGGTGTAAGTGGAACTGGCGGCATCCCACTGCCAAAGAGCTGCATGGGAAATTCCCGCCGCATCGATCAATTCACCAGCGATCATGTTGCCGCTGTTGACGGCATAGGCTCCAGCTTCCCAGCCTGCGGGGGTTCCCGGCAACACGAAGGGGCCGGTGATCGCACCGCCTGCGGAACGCTGCCAGTAAACGGCCTGGAACAGGCCACCGCTATTTTCGGCCTCGCCGACGATGCGGCCATCATTGTTGATGGCGTAAGCCGCAGAGAAGCCAGCGGGAGTCAAGCTTTGCAGGGTGGCAGGTGCGGCCAGCGGATCTGCCCAGGCGACCGCCCGCAGGCTACCGGCCGCGTTGGCCGCCGATCCGACGACAACGCCGGAATCGTTGATGTCCTGGCCTGCGGCAAAACCGCCGGCAACAAGCGGCTCCAGGGTGGCGGGCGCCCCGACGGCATTGCCGTCGAGGTCGACTTCCCACAGGGTCGGGGTCAAGGAGCCACCGGCAATGACCTCAGAAACGCCGACCACCTGGTTGGCTTCATTGATGGCCACAGCATTGGCAAAGGTCGGGGCCGGGGTGTTGGCATTGCCATCGTCTGCGGGGGCAAGGTCGAGCCCCTGGCCGCCCGTTGCCAGCGCCGGCGTCTGGGGCGCTGTGCTCGACGAGGAGCCGCCCCCCCCCGCAACCAGCGAGGGTCAGCGACAGGACCGCGACCAAAACGATCGTAATATGGACAGGTGCTTTCATACTCATATCTCCTTGATCAAAAACTCTCGAGACGGTCAGCCTCATTAGCGGACCTGGACATTGAAGGGCCCGAATACGTTACCGGTATCGGACTCGGCATAGATAACCACGGTGCCGGTCGGCGGAGCCGTGGTCGAGGCCGCCTTGAGTCTCCAACTGCCGGCGCTGACCGTGGTGGTCCCGAGCACCGTGCCGGTTTCGCTGCCGACCCGTACGGTCAGAGTGCGGCCCTCGGCGGTCTCGTTCCCGGACCCGCGAATGTCCCAACGCAGCTTACGCAGGTCGAGCTGGGCCCGGCTCACATCCACGGCCTCGGGGGCCTGCACGGTGACCGTCACTGTGGCCTCGGCCGAGGTTTCGCCACCAACGGTCACTGTGTAGGTGAAGCTGTCGGTCCCGGTAAACCCCTGGTTGGCGGTATAAGTGAAAGTGTTGCCGGTGAGAACCGCATTGCCGCTGGCCGCATTGGCGACCAGGGCGACCATGGCCTCCGCGGGCACGATCGGTGCGCCGGCGAGAGTGTCGTTGGCGAGCACGTCGATATCCACCGGGGTGGTGCCAATGGTGGTGGCCGCATCGGCGTTGGCGACGGGCACTGTTGCGACGGGAATCACACGGAAGGTGGCGGGGTCGAACAGCCGGCCGGTGATGACGAACTGACCGGTGCGCACGTCGATTCCGTCGGGCCCGATGATCCGGAAATAATTGACAGGTTCCCCTTCATACTCAAAGACGGCGCCGGTCACGGTATGCGGCACGGCCGGATCACCCACGTAATAGACGGTATTCATGACGGGATTGCCATCGACATCGGTAACCGGCTGGCCTTGCGCGTTGACCGCAGGCTCCTGCTTGACCAGGGCCGGATCAAGCGACAAGGGGTCGGCCGCGGCCGGACTGGGGAGGAAAGTGTCCCACACCAGGTAATTGGGCCCGATTTCGCTGAACAGGGTGCCGACGAAGGCAAAATCGGGATCAGCGGGGTCGACAATGCCGATGTCGCCCGTGAAATTGATGGCCCGGGTGCCCGCAGGCACGTTGGTGAAGGTCCTTGCCCCATAGGGATAGACGATGGTGTAATCACCGGCCACGGGGGTATCGACACGGATACGGACCCGGCCGAAGGAGATCTGCTGGCCGTCGATGATCGCCTCGCCACCGCCGAAAGTCCCCTCGACGCCGAGAACGAGGCTGGCGTCGAGACCCGGCGGAAGGTTGCCCTCCAGGGTCGGATCATCTGCGGGGGAATCCTCGTCGATGAAGGCATCAGCCGACCACCAGAAGGTCTCGCCGCCGGTGGCGAACTGCTGCTGCGCAGGGTCGGCGGCGTTCACCGGATCGGAGATGCACATGGGATTGCCACCCTGGCAGATGGTGAGGCGCAGACCGGTGCCGTCCTCGTACCAGATGGGGTAGCCGAAGGGATAGCCGGTGGTGGTGCCGTCGGTGACGAAAGCACCGTCGGCAAAAAGGGGTTCCGCGCTGGCGGCCGTCGTATTCGCGCCGAAATCGGTGAGACGATTGATCGGCCCCACAGCGGCCAGATTCGGCAGAGGAGGATCGGGGTAGGGATGTGCCGTCACGTCCTGTCCGCCGTAGACCTTGCCCATGACGCCGAACAGGTCCGTCTCGGCGACCACCTCCCCGTCGGGCCCGATGACACGGAAGAAGTTGGTATTGAAAGGACTGCCTTCCACGACATGGGGGATGTCGAGATTGCCGACATACTGGGCGACCACCTGGGTCACCGGGTTGCCCTGCTCGTCGAGCACCGGGTTGCCCAACTCGTCTAGCACCGGTTCGCTGACCTGCAGGGTTTCGTCATTCTGGTAGCCCGGCCAGGTTAGAAAGGGACCGACGTCGCTCTGCAAGGCACCGCGAAAGCCGAGGGCCGGATTGAGAAAATTGGCGGCGCCGATGTCGGCGGTGAAATTAATGCCATCGGCAACGGTGACGTTTTCGAACACCAGGGGCGGATTGGTGGGGTGCGCCGGGTCGTCGCTGGTGAAAGGATGAATCACCGTGTAGGTGCCCGGCACCGGAACATCGACCCGCACGCGCACGCGTCCGAAAGAAATCTGATTGCCGTTGACCACCGCCTCGTCGCCACCGAAGGTCCCCTCGAGAGCGAGAACCAGAATAGCGTTGCCGTCGACCCCGGTCACTGGGGCGGCAGCTTCGGCCATCCACCAGAAAACCTCGCCGCCGACACCAAGCGCGACCTGATTGGCATCCGTCGGATCCACCGGGTCAAAGAAGCACCAGCCCTCGTCGAGACACAGCTCAAGGCTCAGCCCTGCACTGTCGGTGTAAAAGAGGGGAAAGCCGTGGGGGGCGGTCACCCGCGTTTCCACCGGCTGATCAGGCAATGCTGCCCAAGCGGTGGTGGCAATGCTGACCATCAGCACCGCCAGAAATAAGTGAACGATCCTGCTTCTCATGTTCGTCTCCTTCGTTTATTTACGTTTAAGGGAAAGAGGTTGCAGGACTCCTTGGCAGTCCGGGCACCTCCCATTTCAATCCCACGCGGCAACTACCGCCGCTGATCGCGACGAATTTACTGCGGCACGGCCACAAAGGCCTGAGTTCCGGAAATCCCCACCACCTCGTCGCTGTCGTTGATGTCGTAGGCCTGGCTGAAGGGGGTGCCGACGGCCTGCGGCAGGGCGAGGTTGCGGGTGTCGACCACCACCGCCTGATCGCTGCCCGAACCGGCTGCGGCATAACCGACGATGCGGTTGAAGCCGTTGATCGCCTGCGCCGAGGTGGCAGCACCCAGGTCGGTGGCGGTGACGCTGGCGCCATCGACCTCCCAGATCACCCCGTGCAGGGTGCCGTCGGCGGCTTCGGATTCGCCGACGATGCGCCCGCTGGCGTCGATGCCGAAGGCCACGCTGGCGACATGCCCGGCGAGCGGGGGCAGCGCGGTCGCGGTGAAGGTGGCGGCGCCGGCATCGGGGGTCCACAGCGCGCCGTGCACCTGGCCGCCGGTTACCTGCGCCTCGCCGACGATCAGGCCATCGGCGCCGATGAAATAGGCCGAGGTGAAATCGCCGCCGAGGTTGGGGAGCGCAACCGGGGCCGACGTCGTGTCGCTCCACAGCAGGGCGGCGGTGTTGCCGGCGGCGTCGATCACCTCTTCGCCGACGATCTGGCCGGTGGCGTTGATGCCGTAGGCCGCGCCGACCGCGTCGGCGACGGTGCCCAACGGGGTCAGCGCGCTGGCGGTGGTGCTGGCCGCGGGCCAGTAGGCGGCCACCGTGGTCGTGCCGCTCTCCGACTCGCCCACCGCGACGCCAGCGTCGTTGACCCCGTAGGCGGCGCTGTATTCGGCCGCGTTGCCGGAAACGGGGCCGAGCTCGGTGGGCGTGGTGGAGCCGACGGTCCATTTGGCCCCCTTGGTCACGGCGCTGCCGTTGTCGGAGAAGCCGACCACGTCGCCGGCGTCGCTGACGGCGACCGCGGCGCTGAAAGAGCCCCCGGTGAAGCGTTCGAGCTCGGTCACCAGAAGGTTGACGAAGGAGGTCGGATCATTGGGCGCCGCATCCTCGGTGTTGGGGATGCCGTCGCCGTCGTTGTCCGTGACCACCGTGCCGCCACCGCCGCCGCCTCCGCCGCCGCAGGCGGTGAGGGTCAGCGCCAGCGCTGCCATGAGACCGATCACCAAAAATTTCAATTGTTTCATCACTGCATCTCCTTTAATCCCGGTTCAGATCCTTGTTCGATCGAAAGTTGTCAAATTGTCTGCCCTGTAAATCCGTCTCATGCCTAGGGTTGATAATGAAAATTCGCTAGCTCCGCCCCTTCGAGATCATCGGCCAGAAAGGGCTTGAGGGGGCCCATTTCGGCCGTGCGCCCCTGGGCGCCCACGGCGGGGATCTCCCGGACGCGGTCGACCAGCACCCGGGCGCGCTTGGGGTTACCGTCGATCAGCGTTTCATGGCCGTCGGCCACGAACAGCTGGGGATGGTCGAAGGGGGCCTGCTCCCAGCGCACCCGTTCGTCGGTCAGCGCGAGCATGAAATCGACCAGAGCCTGCTGGTCGGCCTCGTCGCCCTGCAGGGAGCCGATGGTATCGATGAAGGGATCGAGGTCGGCCAGGTTCTCATCGTGAAAGTTGCCGCCGCGGGTGTAGAAATCGACCACCTGCATCAGGGTCGCCATGCTGCCGTTGTGCATGTAGGGGCCGGTCAACTCGACGTTGCGCAAGCCCGGGGTCTTGAAGGCGCCATCCACAGCGGTCCGGGTGATCGGATTGTCGGCCGGGGGGCAGATGGTGGGGGGGTCGGCCAGAAAATCGTTCACGCACCCCGGTTGAGCCAGCGGGGCGAAGGGCAGGGTGGCGCGGGCGAAAAACTGTTCCGCGAAGGACAGGGGCATGCTCTGCCCGTTGAGGCTCACGCTGCCGCCCCGGCCCAGGTCTTCGGCGGTCGGGGTGACACCGATGTTGTAGAAACCGATGTCGTAGTTGGCCAGCGCGTCGTCGCCCATACCCATCAGCTCGATCAGACCCGCCTCATCGGGAGCCCGCGCCAGGGTGATCGAAGCACCGGTCAGCTCGGGCCCGACGTGACAGTTGAAGCAGCCCGCCCCGCCGGAGAAAAAGATGCCCCGGCCGCGGTCGGCGCTCTCGCTCAGGGCATCGACATCGCCCTGCAGCCAGCGGTCGAAAGGGGTCTGATCCGCGACCAGGGTCGCCTGGTAGAGCTGGAGGGCAAGCCCGAAGAAAAGGGAAAAGTTGCGCTCCAGCTGGCTGTAGCCGTCGATCGCTTCGTCGCTGTCGTAGAATTCCGGATGAAACGCCTGCCGGATCAGGGCGTCGTAGGTGGTGGCGAGCCCCCGCCCGCTTTCATGGACGAGCGCACGCAGGGTGCTGTCCTGGGGGTGCACCGCCTGCCCGGCCAGGGGCCGCAGGGGCAGCAGCTTGCGGCCGACCTCGGGCCAGCTGCGCCCGACCCAGGACATCTCCACATCGGACAGCGGCGGCCCCACCGCCTGCGAGGCGAGGCTGGCGTTGTCGAGGGCATAGGGATTGCTGACGAGATCGTCGGTCAGGTTCAGGAGGGTCGGGCCGCTGCCGGTATTGAGGTAGACCCGCGCCGCGCTGTCCATCACGCCGAAGGGGTTGACCCCGTTGAAGAAATGATGGGCCCGGCCGTCGTGGAAGTTGGCGAAGTTGAAGACCGCGTTGATCACGCTCGGCGCGTTGCGGTCGGTGACCTGGCGCACGTTGCGGCCGTTGCGGGCGAAGGTTTCGTCGCGCAGGGTGCGCCCCGGCTCGCGGCTCGCGCCCTCGACGAGGCCGAGCAGGCGGGTTTTCGGGATGCCCTGGGCGCCGACCACGGCGTCGCTGACCGTGCGCGCCGAGGTGCGGTCGTCGGGCTGGGCGAAGCGCACGAAAGGGAAGTCGTTCAGGGTCAGGTCCGCGTTGGCCCGGCCGCTGCCGCCGAAGCGGCCGTCATCCCGCGCATGCAGGGTGTTGCGGGTGCGGTTGTCGGTGCCGGCGTGGAAATGACAGGAGGCACAGGCCGTCATGCCGTCGCTGCCGACCTGCATATCCCAGAACAGGGCCTTGCCCAGGCGGATCGCCGCCGGCTTGTCGGCCACAAACATGGCGAGGTTGCGCGGCTCGGGCACCGGAACCTGGTTGAGGGAAACCGGGTCGGCGGCAACCGCCGGCAGCACGGTCATGGCAAGCAGCAGCGTAGTGCCGGAAAATTTCGCGAAGGTCTTACGAAAATCGATCAAAGCAGACTCCTTAGCCAACGCTCTGCACCACGATGGGCAGCCGCACGGTGCGCAGAACCTCGTTGGTGATCCAGTGGCGGAACTCGATCTCCACCAGGTGGGTGCCGGGAGCGGCGCTGTCGACCAGAACGTCCCAGCGCTGGGCGGTGACCAGCCGGAACTGGTGGTTGATGCTCGCCAGCGAATAGGGCTCGGAGTAGGAGCCGAAGCCGTTGTCGCTGCGCCCCAGGGTGCGGCCGTCCACCGCCGTCACCGTGCCCTGCAGGGTGGAGGGGAACTTCCACACCGTGGTGCAGTAGCTGGCGTTGAGAGCGCGCACCAGCACCCTGCCTCCGGCGGTCACGCTCACCCCTGCGGCATCGATGCGGTTCTCGCCGTCGTCGGCGAAGGGCGCCGCCTGCCCCGAGACCACGAAGGCGTTGGGCCGGAACTCGTGCAGACGGGGATTGTCCGGGTCGTTGATGGAGACGAAACCGGCGCGGCCGTCGTTGTCGCAATCCTGGATGCCCTCGGCCACATGACTGAGCACCGGTGCGCCGTTGCCCTCCAGGCCGTGCCAGCGGGTGTCGATGTCGTCCGCCGCCCAGATCGCCTCGGCGTCGTAGGCCACCGGCTCGTCGCGCAGCAGGGCGACGCCGGCGCCGCCGTCGACAAAAGGCGCCCCCGGCACGTCGGGATCGATGATCAGCATGCCGTACATGCCCATCTCGAAATGCAGGGTGGTGTTGCGGTGGCAGTGGTAGAAGTAGGTGCCGGCTTCCGCCGCCCGCCACTGGTAGGTGTAGCCGTCCTCCACCTCGAAGGTGAGGTGGCCGACGCCGTCGTTCATGGCGGTGGGCTCGATGCCGTGGTGATGAATGGTGTGCGGGCCCTGGCTGGTGCCGAGAATCGAATGCACCGTCTGCCCCTCGCGCACGCGGATGGTCGGCCCCGGCCAGGTGCGCACGGTGGCGTCGATGTCCTGATCCATGCGCGATTCGAAGCTCCAGATGTCGACCGACGAGAGCAGGCCCGGCACGGTGAGTTGCTGCCCGTGCAATCCGCGGCGCTCGAAGGTGGCGCCGACGCTGGGCTCGATACGGTCCGGGGTGGGCAGTCCGGCGCCGCCACCGAGGCCGGCCACGGAGCCGGTTCTGAAGGCTGCGCTCATCATGCGCGCCGCCCGTACGCTGTTGGCGGTGGGGGTGAGCGGGGGGGGTGGTGACGTCCGCGATCATGCCGGCATCGGTCGGCACGTCGCAGGCAAAGCCCTGGAATTCGGCCAGCTGCTCGGCATCGGCCGGGTCAAAAGAGGTTCCCAGGTTGCGGGGAATGGTGGTATCAGCCATGGTTCTTGTCTCCCATCGGGTATCCGGTTAAGGCAAAACTCTCTCAGCGCAACCTGAGCGGCACGCTGCGCACCGCATGCACCGTCGCCGCATCCTGCGGGTCGTGATGCATCAGGGTCACCACCCGGCTGGCCAGGGCCTTGAGCGCCCGGCCGCGGAAGCCGAAGCGGCCGTCGCCGTCGACCTGCACCTGGCTGCTGATCTGCGGACCGCTGCCGCCGCCGGCATGGAGGTCGAGGGTCAGGCCGGGCACCGAGCAGCGCCCCTCCACGAGCAGGCGGCCGGTCTTGACCTGCAGCTCCGCCTTGTCCACGGTGATGACGGCGGTGGCCGGGTCGAGCGGGTCGAAGCCGCCGTCGATCTGCCAGTGGGTGGCGATCCCCTGCGGGTAGTTGCCGCCCGCCGCGGTGTTGGAGAGCTCGTTGTGGTCGTGCATCGGGTAGAGCAGCGGAAAGAGTTCCTCGTTGCTGCCGGCGGCGACCCGCTCCCAGAAATTGGGCGGGATGTCAGGGGGCGTGATGAAGGGATGGAGCAGGTCTTTGATATCGCCGGGGGCCAGCAGCCAGGTGTCGAGCATGGTCAGATTGGTGAGAACCTGGCGGCTGTCGTCGAGTGCGTTGGCATGGCTCAAGGGGTAGATGTGGTTGCCGTGGATGTGGGGCGCATGGGTCATGAGGCCCGCGTTGAGGCTGCGGATCACCAGGGGCTGGCCCACCGTTCCGCGCAGCGAGATATTGCTCTGCAGGTCGAACAGCGGGTCCGGAAAAGCGATGCCGCCGCCTTCATGCCCGGGCAGGCCCTCGCTGTGATGGCCGTGCTGGGCGGAGAAGAAGCCGCTCTTGCCGTTGAGGGTGAAATACTGCGGCGTGAAGTCGGCAAGGAAGGCGCTCGGGTCCACGGCGCCCGCGCTTGCGGCCAGCGCGCATTTGTCGGGGTCGATGACGTTGAGCATCCACACGGCGTTGCGCATGGGGTCCCAGGGGTTGCCGGGGAAATGGGCGGCGCTGCCGAGGTCGTCGAACAGCCGCTGCACGCTGCCGCTCGGATTGCCGTAGGGGGTGTTGTTGCCCACCGGGTCGGGCAGCACCACCAGGGCGCCGTGCAGGCCCATCACCCGGTTGACCGGCGCGTTGAGGGGATCGAGGTACATGTAGGTGCCGGCGGCCGGAGCGGTGAACTCGATATCCACCTCTTCGCCTGCGGCAATCGTCACCGCATCGACCACCCCGGGGATGGCGAAGCCGTGGGCGCCGCCCTGGCCGACCTGGTTGCCGATCCGCAACCGTACCCGGTCGCCCTCAAGGGCCACCAGCACCGGCCCGGGGATGCGCGGGCCGCCCGCCATCGTCGTATGATCGGTGCCGCGCACGGTGAACGCCCACATCGGCACCAGCACCCCGTCAACCATCTCGGCATCGACCGCGCACATATCGAGTTCGACGCGTCCGCCCGCAATGCTCGATGCCTGGGCCTAAGAGCCCCGCCAGAAGGCGGGCCAGTCGGCCATGCCGCCGACCGCCACCACGGTGACCCCGCAGGCGCCGAACCTGAGAAAATCTCGTCTTTTCATCTGCAACTGCCCTTTCTTCTACTGTTTAGTGGAGGAAAACAGGCGGCATCCGCCGAAACCTGCGTCTCCTGAAAATAATGGTATGGATCTTGTTCTGCTCAGCGCAGCCGCAACGCCTCCGCGGCCGTCTCGATGCCGTTGGCGGAGCGGGCGCTGACACCCGGCAGAGCGCCGGGGCTGGTGGTCGACTTGCCGCTGAATTCCCAGCGCCCGTCGGCGGCGACCGGGGCGCTGCCGATGACCGGCCGCTGCAGTTGGCCGCGGATTTCGCCGCCCGGAAATTCGTCGGTGTGCACGTTGATGTAGGCTTCGCCGGCGCGGATCGCGGCCAGCGCGTCGGCGAAGGTCAAAATGCCCTGCTCGGGGCGGAACTGGAGATTGGCCGACGTCAGGGTGCCGCTGCTGCGACCGGAAAAATCACCGTCGAACAGGCTGTCGTAGAGAGAAAAGATGATGGGCCCGTCAACTCCCGGCGCTCCCACATGAATATGGGCGGCCGTGACCGGAGTCGCCGGGAGGGGGAAGACCTCGAGAAGATATTCGATGGAACTTTCGCCCAGGCGCAAGGCACCCGTGCCCGCCGCCCCGGTCACAACCGCGGCAACCTCCTGGTCGCCCGTGAGCCGGGCACGGGGAGATCCACGCAGCGCGATCTGGTTGTCTGCGCTGTCGGAGCTGGTGCCGCTGATCCGCCACTTGCCGGTCTGCACCCGGAAGTCGGCCTGTTCAAGCACGAGATCCTCAACCAACAGGCTCACCGTCGCCGGCGCGGAGATCAGGCCACCGTGATCCTGCACCACGTAGCTGAAGCTGTCGGGACCGGTATAATCGGCCGGCGGGGTGTAGCGCAGGATCGCCTCGCCGGTTTGGGTGACGATGGCACGGCGCACCGTGCCGCCGGCAGCCGTGGGTACCGCGGCGACGATCTCGAGCACCGCCGTATCGGGGTGCACCACCGCCAGCGCCTGGGGATTGATGGAATGCGCGTTGCCGACGCCGGCGGGGTCGGTGTCGTTGGCCAGCACGTCGATGCTCAGCGCCCGGTTCTTCGCCGTCGCCGCCAGATCGTCCGCCGCCAGCGGCACAAGGTTCGGGCCATCATCGAAGATCTTGCCGATGATCTGGAAGGCGGTGATGCGCACCGTGTTGTCGGCCACCCCGTCGATTCCGGCGCCATCGAGCAGAAAGCCTGCCGGGGGGTTGAGCAGCTCGATCTCGAAATAGTCGACTCCGTTGAGCCCGGCGCTGACCGGCTGGAAGATCTCGATGGGGGTCGTCGGAGCGGCCGGGTCGGGCGCGAAGGGCAGGCCGATATAGAGGGCATCGCCGAGAGCGACCGGACCGCCGCTGAAGGTGGCCGGGGCGTTGCCGTCGAAGCTGCCGCCGTGAGGGACGGCCGGAACCAGAAACGGCCCGATGCTCTCGCCGTTGTCGTTGACGATCCCTTCCTCGGCAATCGGGTCGGTCGGAGCGGGAGGCGGCGCCGGCCCATCGACCATCGAGGCGAGCCAGTCGCCGGCCACCGCTATCCCCTTGTCCTGGGTCTGGTCGATGGCGCGCACGCCCGGAACCGTGACCTCATACTCGCGGCTGCCGAAGGGATGGGTCACCCGGTAGGTGCCGGCCACCGGCACATCGAGGCGAACCCGGATGCGGCTGAACACCGCCTGGTTACCGTCGGCGACGGGCCCTTCGTTGGCGAACCCCGCTTCCTGGGCCAGCACCAGAAGGGCTGAATTCAGGCTGCCGTCGCTGCTGGTATAGGACGTGGCCGCGACCGCCTGCCAGTACAGCGCCTCGGCACCGAAATTGTTGGGGAACGACGGGGGAGCCCCGGCTGCGGGAACGCCGAGTTCGCAGGGATCGACCAAGAGGCCCTGGAAATTGACCGGATCGAATTCCTGCGGCGGGTCGAGGCAGAGTTGCAACTTGAGCCCGCTGCCATCCTCGTACCAGAGGGGAAAGCCGTTGGCCAGGCTTACCGCCACGTTGGCGGCATTGCCATTGCCGAGCACGCTGGTGAGAGCAGGCGGATCGCCGGCCTGCAATCCGGAAACTGCATTGAGTGCTGCCTGCACCGGCGCGGGGGCCAAGAGCCAAAAAGAAGTGGCAAGGACCGCGGTAATAAAATGCCCTGGAATTTTCATTGCACCTGCCCTTTAAATTCATGCACTGATTGACTGGGGGAAAATATGAAGAAAGAGAAACCAACCCCCAAAAAAACTTCAAATTCAGACTGGCTTGGTAGTTAATAGTCTATGAACTGGCGATTTCGGCGCCATAGGGGGGGACACCCAATCACAGGTAGGGTTGTCACCACCGCCCCGTTGAAAATTCAAATTTATCAATGATATTCATTGGTAAACCGAATCCTTGAAAATCAAAAAAAATGGAAATAGCACGACCACTTGCGGCCACCAACCATCAGTTCTCGTCAGAAAGGGATTTTTATTGCCGAGGGAATCGGGAGGAAAAGAGCCTGGAGAAAGAAACTGCCCGGCCGGTCAGCTGCGCCAGGCATCGGGGTCGACCACGCCGATGCGGATGGCGAACTTGACCAGGTCGACGGGGTTGCTGATGCCGAGCTTGCGCGAGACCGCGGAACGGTGCTTTTCCACGGTTTTCGGACTGATGCAGAGAATCTCGCTCATCTGGGCGGTCGAGTTGCCCTCGACCAGCAGCAGGAAGACCTGTTTTTCCCGGTCGGAGAGCAGGTCGAAATTGCTGGTGGCCTCCAGGTTGCGATCCCCGCAGAGATAGCCGTCGATGACCGTGGCCTGAATGCGGCGGCTCAGAAAATATTCTCCGCCGTGCACGGCGCGGATGGCCCGAAGCAGCTCATCGCTCGACGAGCCCTTGAGGACGTAACCGCGGGCGCCGGCGGCGAGCACCTTGCGGGCATAGGCCTCCTTTTCAAACATGGAGAGAATCACCACCTGGGTTCTGGGCAGCGCCTCACGGATGAGGCTGGCGGCCTCGAGCCCGCTCATGCGCGGCATCGCCACATCGAGCAGGGCGATATCGGGCTTCAGGCGGCGGGCCTTGTCCAGCGCTTCGGTCCCGTCGCAGGCCTCGGCCACCACGTCCATGTCGGCCTGGGTGTTCAACAGCAGACGCAGCCCCTCGCGCACCAGGGCGTGATCGTCGGCGAGCAGAATTTTAATGACAGCGGCCATCAGGGATCACTCCATTTTTTCTTTAACGGGCAGCACCGCTTCGATTTCGGTGCCCGCGCCCGGCTGTGAACGAATATCCAGGTAGCCGCCCAGGGCCGCCATCCTTTCGCGCATTCCGATCAGGCCGATGCCGGAAACGGCGAGGGTGCCATCGCCCGCCTTTTTTACGGAAAAGCCGCGCCCGTTGTCCTGAACGGTGAGAGCGATGGAGGTCCGCGAGCAGAGAAACGAAATCGTCACCCGGCTCGCCCCGGCATGGCGCACCACATTGTTCAGGCACTCCTGACAGATGCGGTAGAGGGCGATTTCCACTTCGGGGTCCAGGCGCCTGTCGCAGCCAAGGGTTTCAAAGTCAATCGCCAGAGCGGGAAAGCTTCCCTGGGACTGCTCAATGAGCCAGCGGATGGCCGGCACCAGCCCCAGGTCGTCGAGCAGGGCCGGCCGCAGCAAACTGGTCACCTGACGCACATGGTTGCCCAGGTTTTCGATGGTTTTGCTCAGGCGCTGACAGTGTTCGCTGAGCTCTTCGGCCGAGGCCGGCGCAGATTTTTCCAGAGTCGCCACCCCAAACTGCAACGCGGTGAGGCTTTGGCCGATTTCATCATGCAGGTCGCGGGCAATGCGTTGGCGCTCGCTCTCGGCCGCATTGAGCAGCTGACGCGACAGGTGATGAAGCTGGTCTTCCTGACGCCTGCGCTCGCGCCAGAAAGGCCGATGGACCAGAAAATAAACCGGCGAGAGAAAGAGCAGAAGGATGGAGGAATCGACCAGGGCCCGGGCCCACGCGGCCATGGGCGGCAGCGCGGGCAGAATCAGCATGACCGCACCTTCAGCCACGAATACGGCGCCGGCCAGAACCAGCGGCAAACCTTCGGGAGGCAGGGCCTCCATCGACTTGGTGATGCAATCCAACCCCTTGGCCCAAAGGGACCTGGGGGGCGTTGCGTCCTTTCCGGTTGTCGCGAAGTGCGTCGGCATCATACGGATTCTCTTGGTGGAAAACCACCGGTTTTTAATCTTTTTGCGCTCCCGGTTTCAATCCACAGACAAAAGGTCAAGAACGCATCCTTCCCCGCTTTAGGCTGATCCGCCCATCCCGCTGCGGCTTGATGTTCGGCCAGAGCGAGGCCCCTGTCGACAGAAACAGCTTGAATCACTTCCTTACAGGACATTTTACTGCCTAATCGCCAAAGACCAGTAAAATTTGCCGTTTTTAATTTTACCCGCGTAATATACGCTGAAAGACGGAAAAAACTCAATCTTTTTTAAAAAAAAACAATGAGACACGGGTCCCTGAGCGTTCAGCACCCCACAAACTGGGCTTCGCTCACTTCCAATAAAAAAAGCCCCGGTTTGCGCCGGGGCTCAGAAGATTCTGTCTTTGCAAAAAAAATCATTCGAGAGAAAAACTGCCGTCGGGCCTGATTTCGACGGTTCGGTTCAAAAACCGGGTACCCTTGACCCCGGCGTCTTCGGCGGCATAATAGGCTGCCGCGCAGCGGCTGCCGGTGCTGCAGTAGAACACCACGTTGTCATGCCCCTTGAGCTTGTCGACGTTCTCGGCAATCTCTTCTTTGCGCATATGGATGGCGCCGGGGATGCGGCCGGCGCGAAACTCTTCCGGGGGGCGCACATCGACCAACAGAAATCCTTGGGGCCGCTTCTCCACCAGGTCGAGAAACTCCTCCCTGGAGATCTCTCCTTCGAACAGCACCTCCTCCGGGGCCGCCGGTGCCGCAGCGACAAGCTCCGCGGGGTCGACCGCGGCGAAGACGCGGGTCGCGTTCTCTTTCCAGTCCGGCCAGCCGTAGGCGTAGGTTTTCACCCGGGTATAACCGAGAGCTTTCGCCGCAGCCGCGGCCCTGTGCGAGAGGTCGCACTTGAGCCCCCCGCAGAAGAAGATCAACTCGGTGGCGGCCTCCGCGGGGAGAATGCCCTTGAGCCGGTCCCATTCTGACCAGGGGATGCTCACCGCGCCGGGCAGCGTGCCCTCCAGGTAGTGGCGCAAGGGGCGCACATCCACGATCATCGCCGCCTTGTCGCGATCGTTGATCAGAATCTTGAGATAATTGGTGGCAACCCAGGGCACGGCGCTCTCTTCCCAGGCCGCGATTCCTCCGGCGAACACATGGACCGCGCCGTATCCGAGTTTTTCCGCGTATTCTGCCGCCTTGGCGGAGTCGTCGCGGACGGCACCGCCGCTGTAAAAAACCAGCGTGGTCGCGCTGTCGGCCGGCAACTCATCGGCACGATTCTCAAGCTCCGGCCAGGGAATGGAAACCGCCCAGGGAAGGTGCCCCGCCCAATACATGATCTCCGGCCGCACATCGACCAGGAGATAGTTACCGGATTCGGGTCGGGCCTCGACCAGTTTCGCCACCTCGGCCTGCGGCATGGTGGCAAAAGCCGCCGCCGGTGAGGGGAAAAGAAGCGCTGCCGCAAGCAGAAATCCTCCAACCAGATCCACCTTTCCGCTCATCGTTTCCTCCCTGTTGTTGCTGTTTCGCCCCACGGATTGTCCTGCATGAAGCCATCCCATATATAATAAGACTTGGCCCCCTTGTCCAGAAAAGGCAGCGAAACCGGCCCACAAGAGAAACGGGCTAAGGAGATTTCGTCGTGATGCGCAAACCAATCGCAGCAGGGATCGGGCTCCTTCTCTGCCTGAGCGCCTGTACCCCCCAGCCGGGCCTGTGGGTGTGGCGTCATCCCGATCCGGGGTATGCCCGGGAAAACAAAGGCCGCGACATCGCGGCATGCGAGCAGTATGCCCTTGTCCATAGAATGGATGGCCCCTTCTCCTTCGACCACGCTCGCGATTACGGCGGCTGGGGCGATTTCAGCTTCGAGTTCTGCATGGAGGAAAGGGGATGGCGCCAAACCTTCGAAAAATATTGACCGCGGGGCGCGCCCGAGCAGGTGCGGCAAGGCCTTGAATTCACGACGCTGCCGCGTCCGGCAGATCAGTAAAAATAAAATCTAACCTTGTTTTATTTTAAATTGACTAAAATTTTGCCGCCTGCTAGCTTGAGCCATCCAAGTGTGCGATCCGGCTTTCCTTTTCACCGAAGGCCTGCATGCTCAACCCTTGCCGTTCACCGGCTCTCATAAAATGTCGCTATCAGGAGGTCACAATGAAACGATGCCATGCTCTGGCCGCCGTGGGGCTTTGTCTGTGGGCCATGCTCCTCGCCGCGCCGTCCGCGTCCGCCGCCGAGATCGACTTCTTCGGCACCGCCAAGGTCAAACCCACCTACTACAAGGACTTCGATTTTGAATCGGGGGCCAACGACGGTCACATCGTCAACGAAGCCGGCCTGACCAAGGGCGAGCATGTGCGTGCCGAACTGCGTCTCGGCTGGAAGGCCTCCGGCGAGAAGTGGAAGATCAAAATGATCGCCGAGGCCGACGTGATCATGGAGAAGGACACCGCCGACCGCTCCTTTTATGTTGGCGCGGAAAAGGAAGGACAGCCCAACACCGGCGGCGAGTTCGGCATCGAGCGCGCCGAATTCTCTTACAGCTTTCTGCCCCAGCTCGAGCTGGAAACCGGCTGGGACATCCGCTTTCTCGACATCAAGACCGGCGGCCTGGTCTACGGCGACGATCACCCCTTTCTTGGCTTTCGCGGCAAGCTCGCCCCGAAGACCGACTACGAGGTGCTCTACATCCCCATCCAGAACCGGGTCAACTACAAGACCGACCCCCTGGGCGGCGCCGATTCCGCCGACTGGCGGGTCTATTCGGCCCGGCTCAGCCAATCCTTCGGCGGCGACCAGACCGGACTGCCATCCAGCCCCTTCTACGCCAACCGCGACCTCGGCGTGACCCTGTCCCCCTTCTACGCCTACAGCGACAACGATGCCCGGCAAGCGCAGATCCATTATTTCGGCTTTGAAGCGGTCGGCCAGCTCGGCCCGGTCAAGCCCTATTTTGAACTGGTCGGCAACAACGGCGACTTCGACGACGGCCGCGACATCTCCTCCTGGGCCATGTTCGCCGGCGCCGAGATGCCGGTGAGCAAGGCGTTCAACCCCTACGTCGCCTTCCGCTACACCCAGGGGGACGACGACAGCACCGATGACGATGTCAAGGGCTGGGTCGGCATCACCGACATCGGCCGCTTCACCGGCCTGCTCGGCATGGACGGCAACATCCTCGGCGAAGACCTCGGCCAGAGCTACGGCGCGACCCTCTACTCCTATTCGCCGGAGCGGTCCCGTCCCGGCAACCTTTACGGCGGCATCGGCAACAGAGGCTCCGGCGACAACCCGGGCCAGAAGCTGCTCGCCATCGGCACCCGCGGCGACCTCTCGGCGCTGGTGCCCGCCCTGCTCTACAAGGCGCAGGCCTTCTTCATCTGGTATGATGAGACCGACAACCTGGTCAACAAAAGAGATCCGGGCAGCAAGGTGGACGACTACGCCGGCACCACCTTCGACCTGCAGTTGCTCTATGCCTTCAGCGAGAACTTCAGCACCGACATCATCGTTTCCTCGTTTGTTCCCGGCGACGGCATCCGGGACCAGTTCGGCAGCAGCAGCGCCGTGGCCAGCACCCTGACCCTGGCCTGGTCATACTGATCGTTTCAGGGTTAAAAGGGACAAGCCGGAGGCCGCAGGTCTCCGGCTTTTTCGTTGGCGGGGCGAAATCGCCCTGTTCCGTCCGTTGCCCCTGATAATTTCCGGATAGCCAAAACAAGTGGAGGGCTCATGGCTCGATACCTCAATCTCAACCGCCGGCGGGGAGCCGGCCTGCTGATTCTCCTGCTCGTGCTGAGCGCCAGCCTGGTTCATGCCGACCGGTTGCCACGCATCGCCGACGCCCTGGCGCGCTGGTCCGGAGAAAAAAAGATTCTCCTGCGTTCGCCCGCGCCCGATCCGCTCGCCCTTCCCGCAGTCCAGACCCTTCTCGACGAGGCCCTTGCTCAGGGGTTTGAGGTGACACCGGCAGAAACCACGGCCACCGCCAAGCAAGGGCTGGTGGTCGACCTGCGCCTGTCCGGGGGCGAAACCGCCCTGATTTTGAGCCGGGCCGAGGATGGGGCCATTTTCACCATGGACCGCGTGGCAAAAGATTTGCAGGCCCCCTCCCCTTCACCCGACGCCACCTCGGCGGCGGGAACCGCACCGATCGCGCCTGTCGGGCCGGTTGCCGCGTCACCCCCCGCCTCCACGCTTGCGCAAAGCCCGGCCGACCGAACCCACGCGGCATCATTCTCCCCTTCCGGCCAGGCAATCCCGGGCCGCCCGTTGGGGGCAAGCCAGCCGCAGCCACTGCCGCCCGAGCCCCCGGGGAGGTTCGAGCCTCTTCTGTTCGACCTTGCCCAGCCAGCCACCCGGATTGCCGCGATCAATGTCGCCGACCCTTCGGAAAGCGGCGTCATTCTGCAATTCGCCGATCGCCTTGAACTCTGGGCGCTGGGCAAGGGAGCGTTGGTCCTGCGCTCGTCCTATCGGCCGCCGCTCGATGCTGCGCGCCCGCTCTACCTGGGCGCCGCAGATCTCGACAGCGACGGCCAGGACGAGGTGGTCGCGGTCTGGGGACGAGATGACAGGGGGATCTACCAGGCAACCCGGACGGAACCTCATGCCTGGATTCTGGAGCTTTCCGGCCATCAGTTGGTTGCAGCAACCGACGACCTGAATTCTTATCTGCGCATCGTGGACAACCGGCTTTATCTGCAGCGCGGTGGAAGCGACACCGCTTTTTCCGACGGCGTTCGCCCCGTTGCTTTCCAAAACGGCCGATACCAGGTTGGCGACGAGGCGACCCCCTGGGGAAAACGCGATCTTTACGCGGCAACCCCCCTGGATGATGAGGTCGCCTTCGCCTGGAACGATCAGCAACGTCCCCTTCTCGTTGACCGAAAAACCGGGCAGTCCCTTCAGGGCACAACCCTCTTGAAGGACTTCGGCCCCGATCTCGGGCCAACGGTGGCCGTGCCTCTGCCAAACCCCGAATATCGAAGCGGCTGGGGCAAGGAAGATATCATCCGCGAAAAAGAAATGCCTTTAGGGCGCCGGGTGACCCTCCGGCAGGGCGATATTTTTACGATCATGCGGGGTCGCAGTTCGGGGGCACCGCTGATCGGCAATACCACGGGCGCCGACCGGATCGTCCGTCTCCATCCCGGCGGCCGTGACCTCGCATTCAGCGGCGCCCCCGCCTCCCTGGAAGCCTTCATCCTCGATTTTTCGCTTCTCGGGACGGCGGGTAACACGCCTAAGATTTTCCTCCTGATCAACGAGAAAGAAAACGGCAGAGGAAAAGCCTATCTGGCGGTTGCCGACTGACCAGAGGCAGCCCCCTGGCTGGGACGTTCTCCCCTCCTCAACGGATATTCACACGATCTGCCAACGAAAAAGCCCGGCCGAGGCCGGGCTTTTTCGTGAGAGAAAAGAAGAGGCAAGCCAAAAAAAGGCAAACCGAAATCAACCTTCGGTTACTGTCCCAGCGGCAACTCGAGAAGGTGGCTTTTGCCTGCTCCAGAGAGAAAGGAACCCTTTTGCGTGCTCACCAGAAGGGCCCGCCCTTCGCTCACGGCCAGCCCGGAGATAAGCGTTTCAAGGTCATGGCCGAGGCGACCGCGGAGGAAGGTCCCCTGATTGAAACGCAGGACCGACAACCAGGCACTCTTGACATTCGGACCCATTCCCGGGGCGCGCAGGAAGGCGCCTTCGCTGGCCACGGCGATGAGCTCCAACCGGCCGTCACCGTCCAGGTCAGCCGTCACCGGCGCAACCTCGAAGGGTTCGGTGGCAAACAGCGGATCCTTGACATCGAGCTGGCGATTGAAGGTCATCGCGGAGAGGGTGCCTCCCATTTGCTGCGGCGATTCGTACAGGAGTTTATCGCCATCGTAAACCGAAAGGGTCCGCCGGCGGACGAAGATGGCCTCAGGCCTTCCATCGCCGGTCAAATCGGCCAGGAGGCTGCCCTGCACCGGAAAACCGAAAGGAAGATCCAGCCCCACAGAGCTCGTTTCCACCTCCCCATTCACCAGACGAAGTTCCTTGAGCTGCCCGCCGAAGAAAATATCGCGGTCGAAATTCTGCCCCAGCAGGGTTTCCTGAATGCCGTCCCCATCGACGTCGAAACTGCCAAGAATGTACTGCAGCCTCTCTCGCACCGGGGTCAGCCGGTCACCCTGCAATTGAAAAATGGCGCCGGTCACCGTATTGGAGGTGAGACTGGTGACCGCCTCGTTGATCTCGACGGAGGAGGTCAACGCCAGGTAGAGGGGGCCGCCGGCCACCGGCTGCCACCAGTGCAGGGCCAGCACTTTCCCGGGCAGGGAGGATTTTCCCTGGGCCAGAGGCGTCAGGGTGTCACTGACCGAAAAAACCTGAAAAGTGCCGCCGTCAGTGGTGGCCAGCAATAGCTGCTCCCCGGTCCGGTAAAAAGTCGCCATAATCGTCCCGGCCGGCAAACCAGCGACGGTTTTGAAGCCGGGGTAAACGACCTGGTAGCCGGCTGCGCCCTGATTGGCGGCGACTGTCGCCTGCTCCCATTTGACCGAACCCGGGGCTGAAGGACTTGGCGCGACAGCCACCGGCGCCGTCACCGGGGGCACCGCAGCGGCGGGCCCGGAAGGCGCGATGGCCGACTCCGCGACGGGCAGAGCGGGGCGCGGATAGGCGTGAATGACCTGAGAATCGGGGCCGTGCACCTGCAGCCCGGAGGGGGCGAGCACAAAAAACAGCGCTGTGTCCGTTGTGCCCGTCACCGCAGGTTGTGGCGGCCGGTTGGCCTGGGCGGCGGCGTAATCCTGCCAATCGAGGTTGGGCAAGCGATCCTTGAGTTGCGCATACACCCCCGCACCCTGACCGGTATAATCCCAGAAAGTGGCCGGGATGCGTTGGTAGCGGTGGATGACATCCCCTGCCTTGAAGGCGTTTGCTTTCCCCAGAGGGCGCGCGTAGGAGTAACCCGACTTGATTCGGGTCACCTGCAGAAAGCCTTTGACCTCGTCGAGCGTCCCCAGCACCTCCTTGGTCACGGGATGAATGACCTTTTCCCCAACCCGGACGACCGCGAACAGGTCTCCGACCGACACCCCCTTGCTGGCATCCTGGTCGATGAGAAACCCCTCACCAACCGGCATGACCACGTAGCCGGAGAGGGGTTTGAAATCACTGGCAACCTCGTCCACGACCGCCGCCCTGCAAGGGATGGCGAAAGCGATGCAAAAAAGGATTGTCAGCGCTAGAATGCGTCCCTGGTTCAAAGGCCTACCTCCTGACTGAATATCGGTTGATACAAAAGGCCGGGTACCGAGTTTTGCCCGCAACTCACCCCCGAAAAATAAAATCGCGACCGGGCGCTACGCCCGGTCGCGATTTTACCATAGCAGTGGAACAGCAACAACCTTAGAACTTGTAACGGACCCGCATGGTGGTGCGGATGATGTCGTCCGCATCGTTGCTGGCGGAGAAGTTGTCCATGCCGTCGTCGGAGATCAGGTAGCCGGCATTGAGGGCGACTTCGACGCTGGGGTAAAGCATGTGACTGATATAGGCGTCGAATTCGGTGCCGAGCTTGTCATCACCGTTGGGGAGGTCTTCGGCGGTCATGAGGTAGAGGACAGCCGCACCCACAGCGGTCTTCTCGGTGGCCTTGTAGTCGAGGGCGAGCTTGTTGAAGATCAGGCCCCGGTCAAGGATGTAGGGAGCTTCGGTGAAGTAGTCGTCGTCAGTGTAGCCGCCTTCGAAGAAGACGACGCTGTCGGCGCGGTCCACGTCGGTGGCAATGAAGTTCTCGATATCGCCATCGTTGGGGTCATCGTCGCCGGACGCATACCAGCCGGTGTAGGTCACGCGGGCGCGGCCGATATTGGCACCCAGGTCGGCATGGGCGAAATAGCCCTTGAAGTCCTTCCCGCCGGGCTCATCGAGCTCGCCCATCTGGTACATGGCATCCCAGTTGATGAAGAAGTTGCCGAAGTCGGTCGGGGTGGTGAAGCCGCCGTCGACGCCGATGGTGTAGAGATCGTACTCGAAGTTGCCGAAATCCTTGACTTCGTATTGTAAAGCGCTATTGTAAGCGTCGCCGGCGAAGGCGTCCTGACGCTGCCACAGGGCGAAGAGGCCAAGCTTGGTCGCCTCGGCCGGCTTGAGGTCGGCCCGCACCAGGAACGCATCGGCGTCCCGGAAAGAGTCTTCGCTAGCCTTGGGGTAATTCTCCTTACCACGCGCCCAACCGAGGGTGTAAGAGGCGGGCCCGCAATCGCCCTTCAACCGCACGCCCATGACCGTCTCGTTCCAGAGGAAGCTGTTGACCGTCCAGGGCATCAGACCGATCTGGACCCGGGCCTTCTTCTCAACCGCGGGAAGCTGGAAATCAATGTAGGCCCAACGGGTTTCGACATTCTTGCCATCCCCGGAATACTGTTCGCCTTCGTCCTTATCTTCACCAAACTGCAAGCCACCGATTTCAACGCCGTACACACCCTTGACGAAGCCGTCGTCACTGGAAAGTTCTGTCCACAGGCGGTACTTGATGTCGCCGAAAAAGGCGCTGTTTGATGAGCCTTGAACGTTCTTACCTTTAATGTTTTCGATACCGTTATACATTTGAGCCTGGTTGGTATAGAGGTTGAAACGATTATTGAGGTCACCATGCACGGTGACTTCCACGGCCAGGGCGGGCGACACCATGACCAAGGCAGCTGCTGCCGCCAAAAATATTTTCAGCTTACTCACTTTGGCCTCCTGAATAGGAAAATAAAAACTTGCTGCTTTGAATCTTCAGTACCCGGCAGGATGTTCAACCAGGGGCCGGGGCCTGGTTTTTACTCTCCGCCGCTTGCCGTCGGAGCTTCGAAGTCGTACCCGCAGGCGGGGCATTTGACGCGAACCTTTTGGTCGTCCTTCTTCATCCCGGCACAAGCGCCCAGGGACAGGGCGAGCATGGCCACCATCATCAGAGTCATCAGCTTTTTCATCGTTTCACCTCCTCTCGTTGTCATTTCAACTGTCGCGAATGAGGTTTCAGCCGTAAACCTTAAAAAACCAATGTCTCCAACCTCTTACCGCAAGATCGGTGCCAAACGCAAACCTCACCGAAACCATGAGGACAAACACCGTAAGAGATTGAAAAACATCAGCTTTTATTCAGGCCACGGCAACCTCGGGGTTCCCCTGGGGGAAAACAACCATGTTGAGCCTTTGCCACACTGTTGTTTTTCCACCACAGAAAAAACAGGATTCAAAGAACATTCTGCCCACCGGCGGCCGCAAGCGAGAGCGGGCGCCGGTCACATTTCCCCGATCAGCCGCCGCAGATCGTCGCCGAACAGCTGGCCCCCGTCGCGGAGCACCTTGAAATCGCGGTCGATCAGGAGCACCCGCGGAATCAGGTAGACGTTGTAGCCGCGATAGACCTGGCCATCGTCCATAAGGGCGGCGAAGGTCATATTGAAGGTCTTGTCCTTGAGATAATCCCTCACCATCTTTTCCGAGTCCTGCACGAAGACCTCGAGCACCACGACGTCCTTGTCCTGCAGGAGCTTGTCGTTGGCGAGAAAGGTTTCTGTCTGCTGTTTGCAGGTCGGGCACCAGGTGGTGGCGAGCTTGAGCAGGATGATCCGTCCCTTGTAGTCGGACAGGGTAACCTTGGTGCCATCGAGGGTGGGAAGGGTGAAGTCGGGGGGCGTATCGCCAACTTCGAGCGCCAGCGCGGAGCCGGCCGAAAGAAAAAGAGCGGCGAGGGCGAGAAGAACCAGCGAACGGATTTTTTTACTCATAGGGGTCCTCAGGGGCAAAGGGTCGAAATTACGCCGGAAACGGAAACCAACCAAAACCCGGCAAACGGCCATCCCCCCAAACAAACCGGGCCCGGGCCGCACCAGCCGCCCGCAGACCAATTTCAGATTTTACTCACCAAAACTTGTTTTAGCAAAACAGGCAGGTGACAGTCTAGCCACCAAATCAACCAAGTCAAGCACAGCAAAACAGAGTTTTCGTTCTAAAATCACGCTTGGCTAGATTCGAATATTTCCCCCCCAAAGTCAACTCAAAAAAATTCCACAGCTAAATCACAAACATAGGAACATCAGCGCTGTCTTTATTTTTAAAACATTGTTTTTTCAGTTTGGAATCTATTTCATTTCACGGAAAATTCTCAGGCCAATAGCGCAAGGCCTGGCCCCTCTGCCAAGCGCCAATGGTTTCTTCAATGCTTCGGCTGGCACAACTCGGTCAGCACGCCGCCGGTGGCCTTGGGGTGAAGAAACGCAATGGAGGTGCCATGCGCGCCCCGCCGCGGTGAGGTATCGACCAGCCGCACCCCCTGGCCCTGCAGCTCGCCGAGGGCGGCTTGGAGATCGTCCACTTCGTAGGCGATATGGTGAATGCCTTCGCCGTTCTTCTCGATGAATTTGGCCACCGGCGAATCGGGCGAGGTCGGCTCCAGCAGCTCGATGCGACTTTCGCCCACCGCGAAAAAAGCCACCCTGACTTTCTGCTCGGCCACTTCTTCGGTCCCCTCGAAGGCCATCCCGAGAATGTCACGGTAAAGGGGGGTTGCGGCTTCGAGGCTGTGGACGGCGATACCGATATGGCTGATTTTTCTGGTCATGCTATGACCTCCTGAAAGAATGATTAACGGAGAGGCGGAGAGAGGGAGAGGCGCAGAGTAAAAACATAAACGACCCTAAAAACTTGGAAATTGGTTGACGACTCGATGGAATCCGTTCTTCACGTATTTTTCTCCGAAATTGAGAATAATCCCCAAAGGGCGCCCGGTCAGCCGGAGATAGGTCAGCAGTTGTGAAGCAAAGAGGGTATTGAATTTTTCAACGCTCTTGACTTCAACGATAACAGAGTCCTCGACCAGCAAGTCGATCACCAGGGGTGATTTTATCAGCCTTCCCTTGTACTGGACAGGAACAGCCACCTGCCTCTCAACCTGAAGACCCCTGTGCCCCAATTCATGGGCGAAGGACTCTTCATAGATACTTTCCAAAAGCCCTGGGCCGCCCAACTCGCGGTGGACTTCAATGGCAGCATCCAGAATTCCCCCGCTCAGCAAATTGAGCCGCTCTGCCCTCTCCGTAACTTGCCCCACCCCTCTCCGCCTCTCCGTTAAAAAATCAGTGCCTCTTAAACGCCTCCAGCAATCGCCGGGAAGCCGCACCCGGGGTGGTGAGCCCCTTGGCGACGGCGTCCTGGACACCTTCGAGCAGACCGGCGACGTTGGGGTCGCGCAGGAAGAGGTCCTTGAGGTCGTCGAGGAGCAGCGACCACATCCAGTCGGTGCTCTGCAGCCGGCGGCGGCGCTCGAACCAGCCGTTCTTCTCCATGGTGGCGCGGAAACAGGTGATGGCCTCCCACACCCCGGCGATGCCTTCGTTTTTCAGAGCGCTGCACAAAAGCACCGGCACCTGCCAGTCGGGGCTGCGCGGCTGCAGGATGTGCAGGGCATTGGCGTACTGCTGGCGGGCCAGATCGGCCCGGGCGCGGTTGTCGCCCTCGGCCTTGTTGATGACAATGGCGTCGGCGATCTCCATGACCCCTTTTTTGATGCCCTGCAGTTCATCGCCGGCGCCGGGAAGCTGCAGAAGCAGGAAGAAGTCAACCATGGAGGCCACCGTGATCTCCGACTGACCGACGCCCACGGTCTCGACGATGATCACGTCGAAGCCAGCGGCCTCGCAGATGAGCATGGTTTCGCGGGTCTTGCGGGCGACTCCGCCGAGGGTGTCGCCCGAGGGGGACGGGCGGATGAAGGCGTTGGGATCGCGGGCCAGCTCCTCCATGCGGGTTTTGTCGCCAAGGATGCTGCCGCCGGAGATCTGCGAGGTGGGGTCGACCGCCAGCACCGCCACCCGGTGCCCGCGGGCGGTCAGATAGCGGCCGAAAGCTTCGATGAAAGTACTCTTGCCGACGCCGGGCACACCTGAGATGCCGACGCGCACCGAGTTGCCGGTCGCCGGCAGCAGCTCGTCGAGCAGCGCGGTGGCGGCGCGGGAATGATCGAGGTTGCGGCTCTCGATCAGGGTGATGGCCTTGGCCAGCGCGCGGATATTGCCGGCGCGCACGCCGGCGGCGATGTCGTGGAGTTTGAACACGGGGCAAACCTCTGTTAGCCACCAAGACACCAAGAGCGCCAAGAAAGGCAAAATACATTTTAACGGAGAGGCGCTGAGATGGAGAGGGCGGAGAGAAAGACAAAAAAGCTTTTGGGTTTAAAACCAAAAAAATTTTGTTTTTCTCTCCGTCCTCTCCGCCTCTCCGTTAAATCTTTAAGGTTTTCTTGGTGCTCTTGGTGTCTTGGTGGCCAAAAACAAAAAGCGGGCCCGCAGGCCCGCTAATTCAAGTACGTTCAGACTATTGGCGCTTTTCCTCGATGGCGTCGAGGGTCTGGCCGGCCGACAGGGTGATGGGGGTGCCCGGGCCGAAGATCTTGCTCGCGCCGGTGGCGTAGAGGGCGTCGTAGTCCTGGCGCGGGATGACGCCGCCGCAGACCACCGCGATGTCGTCGGCGCCGAGCTTTTTCAGCTCGGCCACCAGCTGCGGCACCAGGGTCTTGTGTCCGGCGGCGAGGCTCGAGACGCCGACCACGTGCACGTCGTTCTCCACCGCCATGCGGGCCGCCTCTTCCGGGGTCTGGAACAGCGGACCCACATCGACGTCAAAACCGGCGTCGGCATAGGCCGAGGCCACCACCTTGGCGCCGCGGTCGTGGCCGTCCTGCCCCATCTTGGCGACGAGGATGCGGGGCCGGCGCCCTTCTTTCGCGGAAAACTCGGCGATGCGCTTTTTCAGCGCGGCGAAATCGTCGTCTTTTTCCACCACCGCTCCGTAGGCTCCCGAAACGAGTCTGATCTCGGCCTTGTGGCGGCCGAAGACCTTTTCCATGGCGTCGGAGATCTCGCCCACCGAGGCCCGCTGGCGGGCCGCTTCGACACACAGCCCGAGGAGATTGTCCTTGCCATTTTCGCACGCCGCGGTGATGGCGTCCAGCGCCTTGCGGCAGGCCGCTTCGTCGCGGCCGGCGCGCATCTTCTCGAGCCGCCGGATCTGCGATTCGCGCACCGCGGTGTTGTCGACGTCGAGAGTCTCGATGGGGTCTTCCTTGGCGAGCTTGTACTTGTTGACCCCGACGATGACGTCGCGCCCCGAATCGATGGCCGCCTGCTTGCGCGCGGCCGACTCCTCGATGCGCAGCTTCGGCATGCCCGACTCGATCGCCTTGGTCATGCCGCCGAGATCGTCGATTTCCTTGAGAATCTTGCGCGCCTCTTCGATCAGCGAGGCGGTGAGCGACTCGACGTAGTAGGAGCCGCCCAACGGGTCGACCACCTTGGTGATGCCGGTCTCCTCCTGGATCACCAGCTGGGTGTTGCGGGCGATGCGGGCCGAGTGGTCGGTGGGCAGCGCGATCGCCTCGTCGAGCGCGTTGGTGTGCAGCGACTGGGTGCCGCCGAGCACCGCGGCCAGCGCCTCGAGGGTGGTGCGGATCACGTTGTTGTAAGGGTCCTGCTCGGTGAGCGACCAGCCCGAGGTCTGGCAGTGGGTGCGCAGCATCGACGACTTGGGGTTCTTCGGCTGGAACCGGCTCATCAACTCGGCCCACAGAAAGCGCGCCGCGCGCAGCTTGGCGGCCTCCATGAAGAAGTTCATGCCGATGGCGAAGAAGAACGACAGGCGCGGGGCGAAGGAATCGACGTCGAGCCCCTTGGCGATGGCCGCCTTGACGTACTCGATACCATCGCCGAGGGTGAAGGCGAGCTCGAGCACGTTGTTGGCGCCGGCTTCCTGGATGTGGTAGCCCGAGATGGAGATCGAGTTGAAGCGCGGCATGTTCTTGGAGGTGTACTCGATGATGTCGGAGATGATGCGCATCGACGGCTCGGGCGGGTAGATATAGGTGTTGCGGACCATGAACTCCTTGAGGATGTCGTTCTGGATGGTCCCCGCGAGCTGCTCCTGCTTCACCCCCTGCTCCTCGGCGGCGACGATGTAGTTGGCCATGATCGGCAGCACCGCGCCGTTCATGGTCATCGACACCGACACCTGGTCGAGGGGAATCTCGTCGAAGAGGATCTTCATGTCCTCGACCGAGTCGATGGCCACCCCGGCCTTGCCGACGTCGCCGACGACGCGGGGGTGATCGGAATCGTAGCCGCGGTGGGTCGCCAGGTCGAAGGCCACCGACAGGCCCTGCTGGCCGGCGGCGAGGTTGCGCTTGTAGAAGGCGTTGGATTCTTCGGCGGTGGAAAAGCCGGCGTATTGGCGTACCGTCCAGGGGCGGCCGGCGTACATGGTCGCCATCGGCCCGCGCACGAAGGGGGCCAGGCCCGGCAGGGTGTCGGCCGTTTCGAGCTTCTCCAGGTCGGCCGCGGTGTAGAGGGGCTTGACCGTGATGCCTTCGGGGGTCTCCCATTTGAAACCGGAGAGATCGTCGGTCTTCTTCTCCTTTTTCGCCAACGCTTCCCAGTCGGCCGGCGACTTTTTCTCGAATGGACTCATAACGTCATCCTCTTGTCCTCGGGTTGCAGAAACCTCAACAAACCATCAAAAGCTCGAATCAGCCACCAAGACACCAAGAGCGCCAAGAAAACCTCAAAGACCTAACGGAGAGGCGATGAGGTGGAGAGATCGGAGAGGAAAACCTGAAATTTTTGTTTTAAAACAAAAAAACAGCCTTTATGGTCTTCTCTCTCCCTCTCTCCGCCTCTCCGTTAAATGAAGTTTCCGCTTTTCTTGGTGCTCTTGGAGTCTTGGTGGCAATAAAGGATTTACAGTTTTTATCAGCGGGTCACCACCGCCAGCACCTCGACCTCGCTCCCTTCGGCGGCGAGCAGCCGGTGCTTGACGTCCGAATCGAAGTAGACCGCGTCGCCTTCGCGCAGGGCGATGCGCTGCTCTTCCAGAATCAGTTCGGCCTCGCCGCGCAGAATCAGCAGGAACTCCTCCCCCTCGTGGCTGTAGAGGTTTTCCTCCTGGGCCCGTTCGGTCACGGTCAGCATGAAGGGTTCCATCTTTTTGTTGCGCTTGCGAAAGGAGAGGGCCTCGTAAGTGTAGCCGTGGCCCGTTCCCGCCTTGCTGATGACGCGAGAGACGACCCGCCGCTCTGCGCGGCGCACCACCTCGTACTTGCTCTCCACCTCGTCTTCGTCGAAGAACAGACCCATCTTGACGTCGAAGAATTTGGCGATCTTGGAGAGGGTGGCTATCGGGGGCGAGACGTTATTGTTCTCGATCTGCGAGATCAACGCCGGCGAAAAACCGGTCTCGCTCGCCACCTGCTGCAGAGTGAGCTTGCGCGCCTTGCGCAGCTTTTTGATCTTTTCGCCGATATTGTATTCCATAAACCCCAGCCGCAATAAAACCCCTTTTTATTCCTGGCCCGGTATAGCGGAAATGGTAAAAATTGTCAATCAAATATTTTACTTATGGTAAAAAGATTTATCCGGATTTAAGGCCTGAATCCGGGCATTTCATCCTCCTTTTGTCACCCGGGCCGAAAGCGAGGGGAGAGGGGGGCCCGGCGCAAACATTTTTCCATTTTTTCTTCCGGCCGGTTTGCGAGAGCGCGAAAAAACCGCGAATTTTTCCCTTCTTTTCCTCTGCGGCCGGGCAGGTCCCGAGGTTGACTTGCGCGGCCGAATCCACTATCTTCGGGAAGGTGGCCACCCGCCACCCGATCTCGCGCAGGCCTGGCGCCGCCGGATTTTACAGGAGTCCATGAATATTTCTCCGCCATTACCGTCTCTCTTCGAGTTCCCCATCGGCTTTCGGCCCTGGCGCGACGAGCTCACCGGCCGCCCCCACCCCCAGCAGGAGGGTTACACCTATTCGCTGCTGGAAAATTCGCGGGACGCCTTTCGCTTTCACGGCGTCCTCGGCGCCAGCCGGGTGACCCGGCTGTTTCGCGAGTTCGCCCGTTTTCTCGGCGAGGAGGCCTTCTTCATCCTCGAATTCTACGAGGACGAAGCGGGAATCAACCGTCCCGCCGACGGCACCGACCGCCCCCTGCCGACCGTCTACTATTCGCCCTACATGCCGGTGACGGAAATTTTCGAAACGATCGGACCCTTTCTGTCGCGACTGGTTCACGACGGCTTCGTCGGTTTCGGCCTGGCCAACAACCGCGAAGGGATGGAGCTGTTCTATTCGGAGGAAAAGGTTCTCACCTGCTTCACCGGCAATCACATCCGGGTGATGGACCTCTTTTCCCGCATCGGCCTCGCCCATCAGCCCGAACTTCTCTTTCCCACCGATTTCGGCCACGACCACCTGTCGCTGTTGTGGCACCCGCGCCAGGAACTGCCCGGCGAACTGGCGCAGATGGACGAGGCGGCCCTCGATTACGTCCATTTCTGCCGCGAGCTGACCGATCTGCTCGATATGTACCCGGTGGAGGAGAGTCTCTCCTTCTTTCTCTCCAAGCGCGACCAGGACATCATCGAAGAGATTCTGTGCAGCAACCCGGAATACGAGGAGTTCGCCGAGGACGATTTCGGCAACCTGCTCTTCGACTGGAACGACTTCGTTCTCGAATGCGAGGCGGGATTCACCGGCGACCTCTGGGAATACCGCCAGGGGCTGAAACTGCGCGACATGATCCAGTTCGTGCTCGACGCCGCGCCGGAGGCTCAGCGCGAGAAGATACTCGACATCATCGCCGAAACCGACGAACGTTTTCAGAAGATGCTCATCGACCGCCGCAAGCGGCTCGACCCGGCCGAGTGCGCACCCTTGCCCCAGGAGCATTTCTGGTACCACGGCATCGTGCATAATCCCGGCGCCGAGCTGCGCCGCGACCTGATCCGCAGCGGCTGGTACCGGCACTGACGATCGTCTGACCCGCTCGCAGGGCGGCCTTCCCGGGTCGCCCTGCAGCGTGTCTCTCACCGGGGCCTGCCCTCCTGGTCGCTTCCATGATTCTGCTGATTGCCGCCACTGAAAAAGAAACCGGCCTGCTGCGGCAGAAGCTGCCCTGCGCCGGCGCCCTCCCCGGCTCGTTTCCCCTGTTTACCGCCAACGATGGCGCAAACGATCGCTCCCTGGTGATCACCGGGGTCGGCAAGGCCAATGCCGCCGCGGCCACCGCGCTGGCGCTGGCGCGCTTTGCGCCGCAGCTGGCGATCAATTTCGGCTGCGGCGGGGCCTTTCCCGGGACCGGCCTGGCGGTGGGCGATCTCGCCCTGGCCGCCTCCGAATGCTACGGCGATGACGGGGTGGCAACCCCCGATGGATTCCTCGATATGGAGGACCTGGGCTTTCCCCTGGCGAAAGATGGGCAGCGTTCGCTTTACAACCAGTTTCCCCTGACCGGCCCCTGGCACCCGCTCGCCCGCGCGGGCCTCGCCGCCAGCGCTCGGGCCCGCGCCTGCCGCTGGCGCGAGGGCGTCTTTGTCACGGTCTCTTCCTGCTCCGGCAGCGACGCTCACAGCCGGATGATCTTCGCCCGCAGCGGCGCCCTGTGCGAAACCATGGAAGGCGCGGCGGTGGCCCACATGTGCGCCCGCTTCGGGGTGCCCCTGATCGCGGTGCGCGGCATTTCCAACCTGACCGGCGACCGCGACCCGGCCGCCTGGGACGTGGCGACCGCGGCCGCGGCCGCCGAGGAGGCGGTGTGCGAAATTCTCGACCGCTACCGCAAGGAGAACGCCCGATGAGCCGGACCCTGAGCCTGGGCTATTCGCCCTGTCCCAACGACACCTTCATCTTCTACGGGCTGACCCACGGCAAGGTGCCCTGCCCCGGACTGGCGGTGCGCGAGCGCCTGGAAGACGTCGAAACGCTCAACCAGCTCGCCGCCGACGGCGCCCTCGACCTCACCAAGATCAGCTACCACGCCCTCGGCCACCTGCGCGAGCGCTACGTCCTGCTGCGCAGCGGCGGCGCCCTCGGCCGCGGCTGCGGGCCGCTGGTCATCGCGCGGCAGGAGACCGACATGGACCGCCTGCGGGGCCGGCGCATCGCCGTTCCCGGCCGCCTGACCACCGCCAACCTGCTGCTCCAGCTCCGCGGCGACGGCTACCGGGATCTGGCCGTCATGAGCTTCGAGCAGATCATGCCCGCGGTCGCCCGGGGCGAGGTCGACGCCGGGGTGATCATCCACGAATCGCGCTTCACCTACCCCGACCACGGCCTGGTGAAAATCGCGGATCTCGGCCAGTGGTGGGAGCAGGAAACCGGCCTGCCCATCCCCCTCGGCGCCATCCTCGCCCGCCGCGACCTCGGAGAGGAGGTCATCCGCGCCGCCGACGGCGCCATCCGCCGCAGCCTCGAATACGCCTGGCGCCATCCGCGGCACCCCCGCCGCTACATCCGCGCCCACGCCCAGGAGCTCTCCGCCGCTGTGATCGACGACCACATCCGACTCTACGTCAACGAGTTTTCCCTCGATCTCGGCGACGAAGGGGAAGCCGCGGTGCGCGAACTGTTCGCCCGGGCGCAGCAGCGCGGCCTCATCCCCGAGTGCTCCCTGCCTCTTTTTGCCTGACTCTCCCATATCCCCATCCGCTCCGGTCACAACTCGGCTCCAATCCCCGCTCGCGGCCATCCGCGGCGGTTTTCCGCAACATCGATAGCTTCGCAATTTGTCATTCCCGCAGCGATTTTGAGCGGGAATCCAGATTGTCGCCTGTTGCAATCATGGCTGCCCGATAGGGGCATGCGGGCATGACAACTCGAATTTGCGAGCGCATCAAGATTGATTCCCGGCCGGGCGAAAACAGGGTTCTTCTTTCCGCACCTTCGCCCGCGCAGGCATTTTTTTCGAATTTCCCGGTCGTTTTTATCCGTGAATTCTATAATGCCGGTTCTTTTTTACTTTTTGACCTAATTATAGCCACTTGGAAGATTTCTTTTATTTTTTCGGGACCCCATGAAGAGGGGCCAATGTTGCTCCGCAAACCAACGGTATGACCATTAAAACGAAAACACCTCCAACATATTGTTTTACTGAAGTTTTTTAAAATTTTTCCCTTGTCAAGGAATAAATACTCTATATAATTTTCTTCGTTAACTTATTGATCACCACTGACGAGGAAAAGGAGACAGGTTATGAAATGTCCCGTCTGCAAGACCTATGAGCAACAAGAACTCGATCTGCACGCCGAAGGTTTCGCCGAAGACATCGTCGAATGTTCCGTCTGCGGCACCATCTGGGCGATCAATCACGGACTGGTCGAAATCGTCAGGGACGCGCAGAAGAACTCGTTCCTCGAAGCACTCACCGAGTGCGTCGAAGGAGACGACTACAGCTACGCCGCCGCCTGACCCGGCACCGCCTGCTGCGGATCGCATCCAGGCTCTCCCCCGAAGCGAAACCCGATTCTCCCCCAAGGAGCGTCTTTTCCGGCGAGACAAGTAAGAAACGCCCTCCACCGGCATGCGGTAGAGGGCGTTTTTTTTTACTTCTGCTGCGACCGATCAGGGCCGGCCGGGTCCGCGAGGGCTAAAGCACGGCCTTGAGGTACTCGCTGGTGCGGGCGCGCCTTTCGCGCTCGACCTGCTTGGGATCGATCTCCTCGAACTTCTCGTCGGGGGTGATCTTGAACAGGGGTTGGCCTTTCTTGACGATGGTGCCGTCGCCCCCCTCCATCAGAATCTTGTCGATGGTCCCGGAGAACTGGGCGCGAATCGTGTTGAACATCTTCATGACCTCGATGATGTAGAGCGCCTGCCCTTTCTCGAAGTGCATCCCCTCGCTGACGAAGGTCGGCAGCCCCGGCGCCTCCTGCCCATAGTACATCCCCCCGCAGACCGCCACGATCTCGTCGGCCTTGGTCACCGGCGGCGGCACCAGCACCTTCTTCATGCGCGCCTGCAGGTCGGGGTCGGTGAGGTAGTCGGGAATGGTGACCTCGAGATCGTCCTCCACGCGGAACTCGTAGAAGCGGGTGTTCTCCGCGATCAGCAGCAGGATTCCGAGCAGCTCGTTGCCCGCCTCGAAGCCGAAATGGGCCGACTGGACCTGCTCCCACTCCTCGGCGCCGAAGCCCTTGGGCGCCTTGTCCTTCTGCAGCATCTCGTTGAGCTGGTAGTAGTCGTCCTTGTCCAGCCCGAGCCTCTGGCGCAGGGTGGCGTAGAAGCGCAACGCCTTTTTCAGCAGTTCGTCGTCGTGACTCCAGATGATCTCCGCCGCCGGCTCATGCGCGCGATAGGTCATGTTGAGATAGGCGTAGGTCTCTTCGAGAATGATCAGCGGGTTGCGCAGCCACACCACCTTGCCCTTTTCGATGCGGAAGTTCTTGCGGTTGAGACTCAGCCATCCCGACAGCAGATGGGGGTCGTCGAGGAGCCGCTCCATCGGGCGGGTAAGCAGGGTTCCCTTGCGGTCGAGCACCTCGGACATGGTTTTGACCGCCTTGGGGTCGTCGGGGCACTGGGCGGCGATCAGCTTGCCGTAGTGCTTTTTCATTTCGAGGAAGGCGGAGACCGGGTCGATCTTGTTGGCCTCTTCCTTGAGGGTGCCGACCAGGGTCAGGTAGGGGACCACGAAGCGGGTGGTCGGCTTGGCCATCACGTTCTGGCCGAGGAACCAGTTGACCAGGCCGTAGTGAAATTCGAGATTGGTTCCCAGGTCGCTGCCGCGCAGGGTGGTGCGACACAGCACTTCGGCGAGCTTGTGGTAGCTGTCGAGGCGATCCTCGCCCTTGGTCAGCAGCAGGGCGATGTTCGAATCGTAGGCGCCCGCCACCTTGTACTTCATGAACATGCCGGTGTCGGGGTTGACCAGACTGATCCCCTGGTCGTCGCGGATCTCGCCTTCGATCGGCTTCGACCAGTAGCGGATCATACCGCCGGCGTGGGGGGACAGGGAGGCGTCGGTGGCATTGAGGCGCGCCTCGGCCCCGGCATTGAAGCGCACGATGCGCTCGGGCTTGGGCAGGCGCTCCTTGTGGCGCGCGAGCAGCGCCATCGCCTCGACCAGCGACTCGACGACGAAGAAGTCGTTCTTGTCCTTGGGATTGGTGAATTTGAGGCTGTAGCACAGCTCGGTGACCCGGTGCTCGACCTGGATGCGGGTGTTGACCTCCATGAAGTAGTGGCGGTCGCGGTCGACGATGCACTCGAAGGTCGAGGCCGAATCGAGGCCCACCGCCTGGCCGAAGCGCGCCGATTCCTCCTCCATGCGCTTGAGGACCCTGAGGTCGGACTCGAGGGCTTTGGCCTCTTGCTCGTGGCCGGCGGCCTTGGCCCGCTCGATGGCGGCGGTCAGGCCTTCCTGGGTCACGGAAATCTCGAGCAGCTTCTGCTCGTGCATCTGCAGCGAGCAGTCGCGGCCGCCGAGAGAGACGCACCACTTGCCGTTACCGAGCAGCTGGATTTCGTTGTGCCGGGTCTGCTCGATGTTGAGTTCGACCAGCACGTTCTTGTTGTCGCCGACGGCGTTGGCCTTGACCTCGTTGAGCACCTCGCGCACCAGGGTCGGGGTATCGGCCGCGGCCTTCTTGATCTGCTCGTCGCTGGCCTCCTTGAGGGTCAGGAGCGAGCCGCCGAGAATGCGCTGGCCCTTGCCGCCGCCGCCGCCGATGGCCTTGAGGCGCACCCGGCTGCGGGGGTATTTCTTGAACATGGCGATGACTTCGGCCTGCACCTGGGCGCACAACTCCTCCAGCGAGAAGAGGTCGATCCCCTTTTCGTAGGAGGCCATCAGGATGTGGTCGGCGAGGGTCTCCAGGGGGAGCTGGTCATCCTTGAGCACCTTGGCATCGCACTTGAGCCCCTCGGCCTTGACCAGCGCCACCAGCGCCTCGCGGCTCGGGTGCTTCTTCACCAGGGTGCGGGCGGTGACGTTGTCGATGCCGGGGGTGACGCTGACGTCGACCTTGAGGGCGGTGCGCTTGGCTTCGTCCTTCTTGCCGGCGCTCGCCTGGGTGCGGGCGTTGGGACCGATGAACCTGAGCCCGGCCTTTTCGATGGCGCCGACGAACTCCTCGTCCTCGGCCATGAAGCCGTAGCCGGCGAAGATCGAATCGTAGCCGTTGTCTCTGGCGATCTCGATGATCTGGTTGATGCGCTCGACGCGCTCCTCCTTGGTGGCGCCGGTATAATCGGGCACCCGGTGCACCCGCTGGGGATCGTTGAGCTGGCGCAGTTCGGGAGCGAGGGCGTGGGAGTAGACGATGGAATCCTTCTCCGACAGGAGGATGCCGTAATGGGTGATGCCCATTTCCTCGTAAACGTCCATCGCCTCCTTGCGGATCGGGCCGCGGCAGACGATGAGCGGCTTGAGATCTTCGCAGGAAAAGGAGCGCACCCACTCGGAGGACGAACGACTCAGGCGGCGGTCACGATGAATCAGCGGATTGTTTCGGTAATAGTCGACAGTCTGTGCCATGGGTCTGATCTCCAAATCAAAGCCTTGGTTAGCCTTCACGGTTATTTCTCCTCCGGTGATCAATGGAATTCGCGCTGCACGCCCTGCCAGGGGCCGGGTTTGTAGTGCCGCAGCAGGAACTGCATGTTCTCGCCGAGCACCTTGCGCAGGTCGGTCGGCATCACCAGCGAGGAGATCGAACCCAGGGCAAGACCCTCCTTCGGGTTCATCAGTTCTTTTTCGTAGCGCTGATTCAGGGCCGCCTCCTGCGCCTTGAGCCAGTCGGCCACTTCCTTCTCGGCGTCGCGCTTGGCTTCCTCGCCCTCCATCCCGGCGGCGATGCGTTGCTGGGCGCCGTCTTTCACCATGCCCGGCACTGCGCCGCGCAGCTTGCGCAGCTCGTCCTTGTAGACGAACTCCTTGCCCGCCGGCCCCATCACCGCCAGGCGGGTGGTGGGCAGGGCCAGCACCACGTCGGCGCCGGTGGGGTAGTTGTTGTAGGAGGCGTAGGCGCCGCCGAAGGCGTTGCGCAGAATCAGCAGGATGCGCGGGGTACGCACGTCGATGATCGAGTCGAGCATGGCGCGGCCGGCCTGCACGATGCCGCGGGCCTCCTGTTCGCGCCCGGGGAGGAAACCGGTGGTATCTTCCATGAAGATCAGCGGGATGTTGTAGATGTTGCAGAAGCGCACGAAACGGGCGATTTTCGTCGCCGAGTCGCAGTCGATCTGGCCGGAGGCGACCGCCGAGTTGTTGGCGACGAAACCGACCACGTGGCCGCCGAGACGACCGAAGGCGGTGACCGCCTCGCGGGCGCGTTCGGGCTGGACCTCGAAGTAGTCGCCGTGGTCGCACACCTGCTGGATGACGAGGGAGACGTCGAAGGGGGTGTTGAAGCCGGTGGGGGAGTTGAACGCCTTCTTCAGCAGGGTGTTGATCTCCCAGGTCTTGCGATCGATGGGGTCGCTGGTGGGCTGGAAGGGGGGGGCCACGCCGTTGTTGTCGGGCAGGTAGCCGAGCAGGCGCACCGCGGTGCGCAGCGCCGCCACTTCGTCGTTGACGGTGAGATCGACCACCCCCGACTGGCCGTGCACCTTGGGGCCGCCCAGCTCCTCGGGGGTGATGTCCTCGCCCAGCACCGACTTGACCACGCCGGGTCCGGTGAGGCCGAAGAAGGTGTCGTTGGGCTGGATCAGAAAGCTGCCCTGGCGCGGCAGGTAGCTGCCGCCGCCGGCGTTGAAGCCGAACATGCACATGATCGAGGGGACCACGCCGCTGATCTTGCGCAGCGCGGTGAAGGCCTCCGCATAGCCGTCGAGGCCGCCGACCCCGGCGGGCACGAAGGCGCCGGCCGAATCGTTCATGCCGATCAGCGGAATGCCCTTCTCGCCGCACATCTGGAACAAACGGGCCAGTTTCTGGCCGTTGGTGGCGTCGATGGAGCCGGCGCGCACGGTGAAATCATGGCCGTAGAGGGCGACGTCGCGGCCGTCGATGTTGAGGATCGCGGTCACCAGCGAGGCGCCGTCGAGGTTCTTGCCCCAGTTCTGGTAGAGCACGTTGGGTTCGTTCTCGGTGAGCACCTTGATGCGCTCCCAGACGGTCATGCGCTTCTTGAAATGCTGCTTCTCGATCTGACCGGTGGGCACCGATTTGATCGGGCGCTGGATCAGTTCGTGGCCCTCGCGCATCGCCTCTTCGTAGGGTCCGGTGGCTCCGGCGATCTCGCCGGGAATGTTGAACTCGACCACTTCGGCCGGATCAAATGGATTCTTCAGTGACGGTTTGATCGCTTTTTTGGACATTGCAGCCATCCCTCGTGTGATTTAGGAATTAATCCGTGCGCAACGCTGAATCGAAACGCCGGTCGACAGGAACCGGAAGTTCGCGCCTGCGTTCTTGGCTTTCCCGCAGGTTTGGAAAGGATGAAGTTGGTCGAACGCCTGAATAAAACTATATTTTATTATCGGGTCGGTATAGCGAAAATGGTAAAAATTGTCAATAACAATTTTTATCCAAGATAAAAAGATTTACCAAAAATAAACCGAATTTCAGGCAATTCCGGGAGGCTGGCAAAAAAATCGGGGAGACGAAATGAAATAACCAGGTTTGAGGAGCGGTAGACGGGAGGGCGCAGAAAACCAAAAAAGAAGCGGCCTCTCAAGAGAAGCCGCTACGTTTCCAAAGAAAGAATCAATCAGGTTCAGGGTTGCTTGACCGAGGTCATGTGCACCTGCTTGAGAAAACTGGCATCGACCGCCCTGGTAAGTCGCTCGATCATCGCCTCGCTGGCGGGCGAATCGATGGAGAGCACCACCATGGCCTCGCCGGCCTTGGCGCGGCGGCCGAGATTCATGTTGCCGATGTTGACCCCCTCTTCGCCGAGGATGGTGCCGATCTTGCCGATCAGCCCCGGGCGATCTTCGTAGCTGATCACCAGCATGTGCGGCTCGGGGGTGAAATCGGTCTGGAAGTCGCGCATCTTGACGATCTTCGCCAGCCCCTCGAACAGGGTGCCGGAAATGGTGCGGGTGCCCTGGGGCGTCTGGATCGCCACCGTGATCATGTTGGAGAACGACTCGGTCTCGGTGGTGCGCACCTCCTCCACCACGATGCCCATGGTGCGGGCCACCAGGCGGGCATTGACCATGTTGACCTCGACCTCGGTCTGGCGGTTGAGCAGGGCGGCGAGACCGGCCACGGTCAACGGCGCGCAGTCGTAGCGGGCGATCTTGCCGTTGTAGGTGAAGGTGATCTTGTCGGGGTTGGAGGGGGCCAGTTGGCTGAGAAATTCCCCCATCTGGGTGAGCAGCCCCATGAACGGCCGCATGTGATCCATGAGATCGGGATCGAAGCGCGGGATGTTGACCGCGTTGCCCATGGGGCGGCCGTCGAGGTAGTTGACGATCTCGCGGCTGACGTCCACCGCCACGTTCTTCTGGGCTTCGAAGGTATTGGCGCCGAGGTGGGGGGTGACCACCATGCGCGGGTGGGCGATGAGTTTTTTCAGCACCGCGGTGGCCGGCGGCTCTTCGCTCCAGACGTCGAAGGCGGCGCCGGTCACCTTGCCGCTCTCCAGCGCCTGCAGCATCGCCGCCTCGTCGATGATGCCGCCGCGGGCGCAGTTGACGATGATCACGCCGTCTTTCATGCGGGCAAAGTGTTCGCTGTTGATCATGCCGCGGGTTTCTTCATTGAGCGGGGTGTGCACCGTAATGACGTCGGCGTAGCGAACGATGTCTTCCAGGGGCACCAGTTTGACCCCGAAATCCTCGGCGCGCTTCTCGGCGATGTAGGGATCGCAGGCGAGCACCTCCATCTCGAAGGCCTTGGCGCGCAGGGCCACCCGCCCGCCGACCTTGCCGAGCCCGATGATACCCAGGGTGCGCCCCTTGAGCTCATGGCCGGTGAAGGGGGCGCGCTGCCACTGGCCGCTCTTCAGGCTGGGATTGGCGTCGGTGACGTTGCGGCACAGGGAGAGAAGCAGGGCCATGGTGTGCTCGGCCGCCGAGTTGACGTTGCCGAAGGGGGCGTTGACGACGATGATCCCCTTTTTGCTGGCGTATTCCACGTCGACGTTGTCGATGCCGACGCCGGCGCGGGCGATGATCTTGAGATTGGCGGCGTGGTCGATCAGCGCCGGGTCGACCCGGGTACCGCTACGGGTGATGATGGCGTCGTAGCCGCCGATAACGCGGTGCAGATCGGCGACCGGCATGCCGAGCTTGATGTCGAGTTCGATGCGGGGATCTTCGAGCAGTGGCTGCAGACCCTCCTGGGAGATTTCGTCGGTGATCAGAACTTTCATGTCATACCCTCGTTTCCGGCGTCGACTTATCAAGGGCGCCGATCTGCTTTGATGAGCCCATGGACGGCCCTCGGGAACCTGCGGAAAACCCGGAGTTTAGTCCGTTTCCGCCGACCTGTCAACGCCGTAAACCCCTTATCCGGCGGCCCGCGCCGCCTACTTGACGACTTTCAGCCCGGGCCGTCCGCCGCCGCGCGGCGGCTGGTCGTCGCCGGGGTCAGACGGCGGCGGAGCGAGGGAGGGCAGGGCGCCCTGCGCCACCATCTCCTCCACCGCCGCGGCAATGCTCAGGCACTGCTTCATGCACACCCGCCGCACCGGGCAGCTGCGGCAGTCGGCTTCGCCGCCGGCGGCCTTGAGGGCATGGATGACGAGCTGCACGCTTTCGACCTGATTGAGTGGAATGAAGAACATCTGTTGGTCCTTGGTCATTGGTCCTTGGTCATTGGTTTTCCACCCGCGGTCATTTGCCCGTCGCTTCGCCGGTTTCGAGATTGCGAAACAAAGGACAAATGACCGGGGACAAAGGACAGATTCTACAACGTCTTGTCCGCCACCCGGGCGAATTCGGCCAGCTTCTGCATCATCGCGGCGAAATCGGCGGGACGCAGCGACTGGGGGCCATCGCTCTGGGCGGTTTCGGGATGGGGATGCACCTCGACGATCAACCCGTCGACCCCGGCCGCCACCCCCGCGTAGCACATGGAGGGAACCAGGCTGGCGTGGCCGGTGGCGTGGGAGGGGTCGATGATCACCGGCAGGTGAGTCTGCTCCTTGAGCACCGGCACCGCCGAAATATCGAGGGTGTTGCGGGTGGCGGTCTCGAAGGTGCGGATGCCGCGCTCGCACAGGATCACCTTCTGATTCCCCTCGGAGAGAACGTATTCGGCGCTCATCAGGAATTCCTGGATGGTGGTGGCCATGCCGCGTTTGAGCAGCACCGGTTTGCCGAGCTGGCCGAGCATCTTGAGCAGGGCGAAATTCTGGGTGTTGCGTGCCCCGACCTGCATGATGTCGCTGTAGCGCGCCACCAGCTCCACATCGCGCGGATTGACCACCTCGGTGACGATGGGCAGCCCCGTTTCCTCGCGGGCCAGGGCCAAAAGCTTGAGCCCGTCCTCCTCCATCCCCTGGAAGGAGTAGGGGCTGGTGCGCGGCTTGAACGCCCCGCCGCGCAGCACCCGGGCGCCGGCGGCCTTGACCGCGTGGGCGGTCTCGACGATCTGTTCCTCGCTCTCCACCGAGCAGGGTCCGGCCATCACCACCAGCTGCGCGCCGCCGATGCTCAGGCCGGGAACGATCTCCACCGCGCTGGTCTCGGGCTTGACCTCGCGGCTGGCGAGCTTGTACGGCTTGAGAATCGGCACCACATTCTCCACTCCGGGCATCGACTCGATCTGCTGCAAAACGGCCTTGCCGCGCTCGTCACCGACGGCCCCGATCACTTCGCGGGTGGTGCCGTGGATGACATGGGGCTTGTAGCCCAGCTCCTTGATGCGTTTCTTGACCTCGGCCAGTTCGGCTTTGCCGGCCCCCTGCTTCATGACGATGATCATGGCGTTTCTTTTCCTTTCTGACAGTTCAGTTAAGTGGGGCGAAAGGCCCCGGAACGGCGACAGGCCGCCCGGTGTCTCCCGGCGGCCTGTCCTGATCTGTACGCGAAAAGGAAAAACCATGGGCGACCCGGTCGAGTCTGCCCATGGTTTTTGGTCTGAATCGGCTGTTGGCGGTGCGCTTAAGCCGATGGACCTTTCCCCCGGGCAGACGGCCGAAAATAAAAGCCGTACCAAAAGGAAAAGCCAAAGAAGTAAAAAGGGGCAAAGCGCACGCAAACACCTCGTGATCTGTAGCGACTCAAAGAGTTTAACCACAACCGGCCGCCCTTGGCAAGCAGCAATGCACCCGGCGGCCAAGCGCGGCCGGGGGAATCGCTCGTCTAAAGCGACCCGACGAAATACTGGACCCAGCGATGCACGTTGTTCTGCTGCACCGAGGCGCGCAGCAGGCGCATGCGCCGCTGGCGCTCTTCGGTGGCCATGGTGAAGGCGCGGTAAATGGCCTCGGCGGTACCCTCGGTGTCGTAGGGGTTGACCAGCAGCGCCCCCTTGCCGAGCTGCTCGGCGGCGCCGGCGAACTCGCTCAGGATCAGCACCCCGTTGTTGTCGACCGAAGAGGCGCAATATTCCTTGGCCACCAGGTTCATGCCGTCGCGCAGCGGCGTCACCAGGGCGATCTCCGAGGCCCGGTAATGGGCCAGCAGCTGCACCCGGTCGAGGGAGCGGAAGACGTAGTGGATCGGCCCCCAGCCCGGCTCGCCGAAACGGGCGTTGATGCGGCCCGAGATCTGATCGAGCTCATCCTTGAGCTTCTGGTATTCGGGCACCTGGGTGCGGCTCGGCACCACCACCTGCAGCAGACTGATATTGCCGCGCAGCTCGGGGTAGTTCTCCAGCAGGCGCTCGAAGGCGAGAAAGCGCTCGGGAACCCCCTTGGTGTAGTCGAGACGGTCGATGCCGAGCACCAGCTGGCGCCCGGAGAGCTTTTCGTGCAGATACCAGGCGGCGTCGGCGACCTCCTTCGATTTCGCCAGATTGTTGAACTCGCTGAAATCGATGCTGATCGGGAAATGACCGACCTTGATGGTGCGATCCCTGGTGCGCAGCGCCGTGGTGCGCCGGCGCACGTCCGTCGTGACCCCGGGGATCATCTCGCGGACGCAGTGCACGAAATTGCGCCGGTCGCGCAGGGTCTGAAAGCCGACCAGGTCGTAACTGAGCAACCCCTTGAGAATCTGCTGGCGCCAGGGCAGGCGCCGGAACAGATCGGGCGAGGGAAAAGGGATGTGGAGAAAAAAGGCGAGGGGATTCTCCACCTGCAGCTCCCGCAGACGCTTGCCCATCAGAATGAGCTGGTAGTCCTGCACCCAGATCAGGTCTTTTTTTTCCACCAGGCCGGCGGTCACCTCGGCGAAGCGCCGATTGACCTCGGCATAGGTGGCCCAGTGATCGGCGTTGAACTGGCAGTGGCCGAGCAGGTCGTGAAACAACGGCCACAGGGTCATGTTGGAGAAGCCTTCGTAATATTCCGCCACTTCCTCCTGGGTCAGGGGCACGGTGCCGAGGCTGTAGCCCTGCTCCTGCGCCAGCTCGGCGAGCAGATCATCGATGGGAGCCTCCTCGCCGCACCCGGGCCAGCCGATCCACATGCCGCGGTGACGCTTGAGCACCGGCGCCAGCGCGGTCACCAACCCCCCCGCCCCGGCATTGAGGCGCCAGCCGTCCTCCTCCTGCGACACGACGATCGGCAACCGGTTCGAAACGACGATCAGCCTGCGGTCGGACTTGTCCACCATGATCTTATTCCAACTCCTTTCAACGGCTCCATTCCGGCCGCCAAACCAGCCGGGGAGGCGAGAGAAAAAGGACATTTCCCCAAACAAACGCGATTGACTCAATAGTAGCAAACCGCCTCCATTTGACAACCATTTGATTTTTATGGGTTTTGCCAAACGGTGGCGCCAGCGGCCAGTGGGCGGCGCAGAAAAACCTTTCCTTCCGGACGGATGCCGGCGATTTTGCCCTTGACAGCCGAAAGTCTTTCTCGTATATACATGGGCTCACTTGCCCAGGTAGCTCAGTCGGTAGAGCAGAGGACTGAAAATCCTCGTGTCGGCAGTTCGATTCTGTCCCTGGGCACCACAAAAACAGCAAGCCCCGCGATCTTTCGTCGCGGGGCTTTTGTCTTTGCACCGCACGTATACGTGCCGCACGCCACGGGGGAAAGCTCATGATCGTATCGCCGGATGTCGTCGGCGCCCGCTACCGGGCCGAAATCAAAAGCGAAATCCAGGCCCTCGACCGGCCGCTGCAAGTGGTCGGGCTGCTGGCGGGAGATTACGGCCCGTCGCAGACCTATGCCAGCTACACCCAAAGCGCCTGCGAGGACCTCGGCATCGCCTACCAGCTGCGCGAGGTGCCGCGGCTGGGGCTGGAGCGGGCGATTATCGCGGCGAACCGCGACCCCGCGGTGAACGGCATCATGGTCTACTACCCGATTTTCGGCAACGAGCAGGACCGCTATCTCAAGGACGTGGTCGACTACCGCAAGGATATCGAGGGGCTGCATTCCTTCTGGATCAACAAGCTCTACCGCAACGAGCGCACCGACGCGCAGGCCCCCCAGCCGGGCAAGGCGGTGGTGCCCTGCACGCCGCTGGCGATCCTCAAGCTGCTCGAAGCCAACGGCGCCTACGGCAGCAGCGGCCGACAGCCCGCGGCCAACCGCACCGTGACCATCTTCAACCGCAGCGAGGTGGTGGGCCGGCCGCTGGCGGTGATGATGTCCAACGACGGCGCCCTGGTCTATTCCTTCGACGAATTCGGCCCCCTGGTCTACCGCGACGGCCAGGCGGAAGAAACCTCCATCACCCGCACCGAGGCGCTGAAAACCTCCAACATCGTCATCACCGGGGTGCCGTCGAAGAGCTTTCCCAAGATCGCCGCCAGCGAGCTCACCCCGCAGACGGCCTGCCTCAACTTCGCCACCATCAAGAACTTCGCCGCCGATGTCGAAGACCGGGTGGAGACCTTCATCCCGCGGGTCGGTCCGGTCACCATCGCCATGTGCATGCGCAACACCCTGCGCCTGCACCACACCTACCAGCGCGCCGGCGGCTGAGCTTGCGGCGCAGCCCCAAGCCAAAAACCGGCTGACCGTCCAGGGGCAGCCGGTTTTTTTTGCGCCGGCCCCGGGAAAAATCGGGAAAAAGATGGCGGCGACGCCCCGCGGTTCTTTAACTTACTCCAATACTCTGTTACCCTTGGGACATCCCGTTCACGCTCCGCTCCTCTTGCGCCCAGGCGAGGTTCCGCATGATCCGGCACGAAACCCTGAATCCACCGCCTCACATCTACCCGGTCAACGCGTGGAAGATCATCGAGACCGCCTTCTACCCGCGCTTTCTCGCCCAGACCGAAACCCTGTTCGCGGTCGGCAACGGCTACCTCGGCCTGCGCGGCAGCTTCGAAGAGGGGCGGCCGACCTTTCAGAACGGCACCTTCATCAACGGCTTTCACGAGACCTGGCCCATCGTCTACGGCGAGAAGGCCTTCGGCTTCGCCCGCACCGGCCAGACCATGCTCAACGTCGCCGACGCCAAGGTGATCAAGCTCTACGTCGACGATGAACCCTTTTACCTGCCGACCGCCTCGCTGCAGATCTACGAACGCACCCTCGACATGCAGGCCGGAACCCTCGACCGCGAGATCCTGTGGGAAACCCCCTCGGGCAAGCGGGTGCTGATCGAATCGCGGCGCATGGTCTCCCTGACCCAGCGTCACCTGGCCACCATCTCCTACCAGGTGACGGTGCTCAACGAAGATGCTCCGCTGGTGATCTCCAGCGAAATCGTCGGCGATCAGTCGAACCAGGCCGGCGTGAAAGATCCCCGCCAGTCCCAGGGCTTCGCCCACAAGGTTCTGGTGCCGCACAAGCATTTCAGCCGCAAGGGCCGGCTGGTGCTCAGCCACCGGGTACAGACCAGCGGCATGAACATCGCCTGCGGCGTCGATCACGCCATCGAAACCGAGTGCCCCTATACCCTGGAGAGCCAGTGCGGCGAGGACCAGGGCCGGGTCACCATCTCCGTCGCCGCCCGGGCGGGCAAACCGGTTCAGCTTTTCAAATACATCACCTACCACACCTCCCGCGGCGGCGCCGCGCCGGAGGAGCTCTGCGTGCGCAGCGAACGCGCCCTCGAACGCGCCGGCCAGCAGGGTTTCCCGAGCCTGCTCGCCGAGCAGCGCGCCTACCTCGACGACTTCTGGTACCGCGCCGACATCGAGATCGAGGGCGACCCGGATAAGACCCGACGGCCGGCGGGGGAGATGCAGCAGGCCCTGCGCTGGAACCTGTTCCAGATCCTGCAGGCCTCGGCCCGCGCCGAGGGCACCGGCATCCCGGCCAAGGGGCTCACCGGCCAGACCTACGAGGGGCACTACTTCTGGGATACGGAAATCTACGTGCTGCCCTTTCTCACCTACACCTCGCCGCGCATCGCGCGCAACCTGCTGCGCTTTCGCCACAGCATGCTCGACCGGGCCCGCGAACGGGCGCGGGAGGTCAACCAGGTCGGCGCCCTGTTTCCCTGGCGCACCATCAACGGCGAGGAGGCGAGCGCCTACTACGCCGCCGGCACCGCCCAGTACCACATCAACGCCGACATCATGTTCGCCCTGCGCAAGTACAGCGAGATCACCGACGACAAGGCGCTGCTGTTCAACGAGGGGGCCGAGATGCTGGTGGAGACCGCCCGCCTGTGGCTCGACCTCGGCTTTTTTTCCGAGCGCCAGGAGGGGCGGTTCTGCATTCACAGCGTCACCGGGCCCGACGAGTACACCACGGTGGTCAACAACAACGCCTTCACCAACCTGATGGCGCGGGAGAACCTGTGGTACGCCGCCGAAACGGTGCGCTTCATGCGGGAGAACTTCCCTGAGCACTACGCCACCCTGGTGCACAAAACCGCCCTGCTCGACTCGGAACCCGACGACTGGCAGCGCGCCGCCGACCGCATGTTCATCCCCTACGACGAGCAGCTCGGCATCCACCCCCAGGACGACAGCTTTCTCGACCGCGAGGTGTGGGACCTCAAGAATACCCCCAGAGACAAGTTCCCCCTGCTCCTCTACCATCACCCGCTGGTCATCTATCGCCACCAGGTGATCAAGCAGGCCGACGTGGTGCTCGCCATGTTCCTGCTCGGCGACGAGTTCACCCATGAGCAGAAAAAGCGCAACTTCAATTACTACGACCCCCTGACCACCGGCGACTCGTCCTTGTCGGCCTGCATTCAGGCGATCGTCGCGGCGGAGATCGGCGACGTGGAGAAGGCGCTCAAATACGCCCGCTACGCGGTGCTGATGGACCTCGCCGACGTCGGCGGCAACGTCAAGGACGGCTGCCACATCGCCTCGATGGGCGGCACCTGGATGGTGGCGGTCTACGGCTTTGCCGGCATGCGCGATTTCGACGGCCGGCTCAGCTTCGATCCGCGCCTGCCCGAGATGATGCGCCGGCTGCGCTTCGCTCTCGCCCTGCAGGGGCAGAGGCTCGAAGTGGAGATCACCCGCAAGCAGGCGAGCTACCGCCTGGCCGCCGGCACCGGCCTGCGCCTGACCCACCGGGGCGAAGAGGTCAATCTCCAGCCCGGCGAGACGGTCGCGCGCCCGGTCGATCACGCCTGACCGGAGCGCCCCGCCTCGCTTTTCCTTTTCGGCCGCTCTTGCGCGCGGCGGCCTATTTCTCTGCTAGAATGGCGGTTATCAGATTTTTTCCTTTTCAGGAGGGTTCTCCATGTCGCTTCGGCTCTTTCCCGTTTTGCTCTGCTGCCTGCTCGCCGGTGCCTGCGCCAAGCCCCCCAGCGTGCAGACCCGCTTCGACCGCCAGGTCGATTTCACCCGCTTGCGCACCTACCAGTGGCTGGAGAACACCCCTCAGGTGCAGCTCGATGCCGTCGCCGACGACCAGTTCGACCGCACCATCCGCAACGCCATCACCTACACTCTCGAAGAGAAGGGGCTTACGCCGGTTGCGCGCAACGCCGACCTGATCGTCAGCTACCGCACCGACCTGCGTCAGAGCTTCGCCGATCAGCCCGCCGCCCTCGGCAAGAACCGCGAATCGTCCTGGGGCTTCGCGCCCTGGCGGGCCTTCTCCCGTCCCCCGGAGGGCAGCCTCAGCATCGAGATGATCGACCCCGCCCGCGACCGGACGATCTGGCAGGGCACCGCCCGCACCACGGTGCGCTCCCGCGAGGAGGCCCGCGCCAGGATCTTCGAGGCGGTGCGCGCTCTGCTGGCGGAATATCCGCCCCGGGTGCGCTGAACCGCCTCGCCGGGGCGCCGGCCCCCACGCGCTCGCGCCGGCGGCCGCCGACCGCTCCGGCAAATCCTCGCAACCCGGCAAAACCCCTGGATTTGACAGCTTTGCTCCGGGGGTTATCCTTGTAACGAGATTGCGCTTGCCAACCTTGCCGCAACCACTTCATTCAAGGGAGATTCGTCATGCTCAAGCAGGGCACGATCCGGTTTTTATCCGCAGGTCGACGGATGACTCTGTTTCTCGCCGTGCTGCTGGCCTTCGGCCTGAGCTCGCCCGCCGCGGCCGCCGAAGCGACCGCCAGGGAAATCGACCTGAGCGTCGAGGTGGCCCTCGAGCGCTTCTATGAGCAGGTTCGGGGGGCGCGCGAGTTCGCCCGCAGCGCCAAGGGGATGCTGGTCATGCCCAACGTGAAAAAGGCCGCGCTGTTCGTCGGCGGCGAATACGGCGAGGGAGCCCTGCTGGTCGACGGCCTGACCCTGGGCTACTACAACATCATCTCCGGCTCCTTCGGCCTGTCGGTGGGCGCCCAGTCGAAGGATCTGATCATCGCCTTCATGACCGCCGAGGCGGTCAGCGCCTTTCGCAACAGCAACGGCTGGGAAGCCGGAGTCGACGGCAACATCGCCCTGCTCGACGTCGGCGCCGGCGAGCGTATCGACACCACCACGATCAAGAGCCCCATCGTGGCTTTCGTCTTCGACGTCAAGGGTCTGATGGCCGATGTCTCCCTCAAGGGGGCGAAATTCAACCAGCTGAACCTTCAGAAGTGATCTTTTTTCCCGGCGGGGCGACCGTCCCGCCCTTCGTTCGAGATCGCCGGTCGACAACCCTGCGCGTTTGGTCAAGAAGGAGAAGGCACGCCGACGGATCCGGCGTGCCTTTTGTCCCGGAACTGTCAGCGGAATCGCCATGAACCACCTCACCGCCTGCCCCGACTGCGACCTGCTCCAGAACATCCCCTTGCTCCCCGAAGGCGCCCGGGCCTGCTGCCCCCGCTGCGGCGCAATCCTGGCGCGCCCCAAACCCAACAGCATCGAGCGCACCCTGGCCTGGACCCTGGCCGGGCTGGTGCTGTTCGTTCTCGCCAACAGCTTTCCCTTTCTCGGAATGACCAAGAGCGGCATCGCGCGGGAGACCACCCTGACCACCGGCATCCTCGAATTCTACCAGCAGGGCAATGTTCTGGTGGCCACGGTGGTGGTGCTCACCTGCCTGGTCTTTCCGCTGCTGCAGATGGCGGGACTGCTCTACGTTCTGCTCCCCCTGCACCTCGGCCGTCGCCCCCTGCGCCCGGTGCCGATTTTTCGCATGGTCATGCAGATCGAGGATTGGGGAATGCTCGAAGTCTTCATGCTCGGGATTCTGGTCTCGGTGGTGAAACTGGCGAAGATGGCGAGCATCGTACCGGGACTCTCCCTCTATTCCTTCGGCCTGCTGATCCTGGTCCTGGCGGCCGCGGCCAACAGCCTCGACCGCCAGGCCGTCTGGGAGAAGCTGGAGCCGCAGCCGTGAGCCGTCAGCCCCTGAGCGCGAAGGAGGCCGCCCTGATCGGCTGTCACAGCTGCCGCCTGCTGTGCGCAGCGCCGCCGAACCCGGCCGGGGCAAAACGGTTGTGCCCCCGCTGCGGCGCGACCCTGCACCGGCGCAAGGCCAACAGCTTGGCCCGCACCTGGGCGCTGGTCCTGGCCGCCCTGATCTGCTACATTCCGGCCAACCTGCTGCCGATGACCTTGACCACCACCCTGGGCCGCCGGCAGTCCGACACCATTTTGAGCGGGGTCGTCTACTTCATCCAGGACGGCAGCTGGCCGGTCGCCCTGGTGATTTTCGTCGCCAGCATCTTCGTGCCCCTGGCGAAAATTCTGGTGCTGATATTCCTGCTGATCTCGGTGCAGACCCGCTCGTCCTGGCGACCGCGCGACCGCACCCGGCTCTACCGGTTCACCGAGATCGTGGGACGCTGGTCGATGGTCGATATCTACGTCGTCACCATCCTGGTGGCCTTGGTCAAGCTCGGCGCTCTGGCCAACATCGAGGCGGGACCCGCCGCCGTGTACTTTGCCGCGGTGGTGATTCTCACCATCTTCGCCGCGCAGAGCTTCGACCCCAGGCTGATCTGGGATGCTTTGGAGGAATCACATGACCCCAGGCGATAACGACGAGCTCCGAGAAGAGCTGCCGCAGGCCGAGGTGCAGACCCGCAGGAAGGGAATTTCCCTGGTCTGGATCGTACCGCTGGTGGCCCTGGTCATCGGCGGCTGGCTGGCGATCAAGGCGCTCCAGGAGCAGGGGCCGGTCATCACCATCACCTTCAAGACCGCCGAGGGGCTCGAAGCCAACAAGACCAAGATCAGGTACAAGGACGTCGAGGTCGGCACCGTGACCGCCATCGAACTCAGCGACGACCTCTCCCACATCGTGGTGACCGCCGAGATGCGCCCGGAAGCCAAAGCTTATCTGACCGACCGGACGCGCTTCTGGGTGGTGCGCGCGCGGGTGGCGGCGGGCGAGGTCACCGGGCTCGGCACCTTGTTCAGCGGGGCCTATATCGGGGTCGATCCGAGCGCCGCGGGAAAATCCTCCCGCAGCTACGAGGGGCTGGAGAAGCCGCCCATCATCACCGCCAACCTCCCCGGGCGCCATTTCGTTCTCAAGTCGCAGACCCTCGGTTCCCTCGACCGCGGCTCTCCGGTCTACTATCGGCAGATCAAGGTCGGCCAGGTGGTCGATTACGATTTCGATGCGACCCGCGACGGGGTCGACATCCGGGTCTTCGTCGAAGCGCCCTATCACGAAAAGGTCTTTCACAACACCCGCTTCTGGAATGCCAGCGGCGTCGACTTCAGGCTCGATGCCGGCGGCATCAAGCTCGATACCCAATCGCTGGTTTCGGTGCTGTTGGGGGGCATCGCCTTCGACCTGCCTCAGCATCAGCCCCCCGAGAGCCGGGCGGCAGCGGATCAGGCCTTTCATCTCTACGACAATCGCGCGGCGACGGAGGAAAAAAGCTACTCGATCAAGCGTTATTTCCGCATGTATTTCGACCAGAACGCGCGCGGCCTCAATGCCGGGGCGCCGGTGGAGATGAAGGGCATTGCCATCGGCGAGGTCATCGACGTCCAGCTCGAGGTCGATGTCGATGAACTGACCGTGCGCATCCCGGTGCTGGTGATGATCGAGCCCGGACGCTTCGACGTCATGATCGAAAAGGATGTCGCCTACAGCGGCGCCGAGACCACGCGGGAAGTTGAATCGTCCGACGAGCGGGAATCCCTGGCCCACTTGCGCAAGCTGGTGCAAAAGGGCATGCGCGCCCAGTTGAAAACCGCCAACCTGCTCACCGGGCAGCTCTACATCGATCTCGATTTTCATCCCGAGGCCCCCCCCGCCGAGATGACCATCGCCGATGGCTACCGGGTGCTCCCCACCGTCCCGGCGCCCCTCGAGCGCATCGTCCAGCGGGTCGAGAACACCCTGCAGGAGCTGGAAAAAGTTCCCTTCGGCCAGATCGGCCGGGATCTGAGCCTGGCCATCGCCAGCCTCAACCAGGGCTTGCAGGAACTCAAGACCCTGCTCCAGGACCTCAACACCGAGGTTACCCCCGAAATCGACCAGACCCTGGTCGAGCTGCAGGCCACGCTCGATGACCTGCGGCGCAGCCTCGGCACCGACTCGGCCCTCAACTACAACACCAACAAGGCGATGGATGAGCTCGGCGCCACCCTGCGCTCGCTGCGCACCCTGACCGACACGCTCGAGCGCAATCCCCAGTCGCTGATCTTCGGCAAGGACCGGGAGGAGCCATGACCACCCTGCGATCGACCCTGTTTCTGCTGCTGGCCACGGCGACCCTGGTGGCGGGCTGCGCCGGCCAGGCGCCCCCGGTCCGCTACTACGCCCTGAGCCTGTCCGGACAGCCGGCGACGGAACTCGCGTTTCGGCCAGAACTGAGCATCGAGGTCGGCCCGGTCTCGCTGCCCGAAGCGCTCAACCGCGAGCAGATCGTGACCCGCTCGGGCTCCAACCGTCTGACCATTCACGACGACCATCGCTGGGCGGCTCCCCTCGACAAAGACCTGGGCGCTTTGGTAACCCAGGAACTGGGGCGCATTTTCGGCAGCACCCGCATCAGCCTGTTCGGCCGGCCGGCAGCGGCGACACCCGACCTGCGCCTGCTGCTCGAGGTGCAGCGCTTCGACGGCGCGCTGGGCGAGGAGGCGATCCTGCAGGCCAGCTGGTCGCTGCTGCGGCAGCAGCCGAAGGAAACGCTGGCGACCGGCCGGCAGACCTTCCGCCGGACCCCGGCCGGCCCCGCCATGGACGAGCTGGTCGCGGCCCAGAGCGCGCTGGTGCGGCAGCTGAGCGAAGCCATCGCCCGGGACATCGCCGCGGCCCGCGGCCGCTGACGGAAGCCGGAAAAATTGTTGCCGACTATTCGTTCTTCGCAACCTCTGCTGACCGCTCGCGGCGCAGACTCTTGAGGGCCGCCTCGCGCCCCCCCGTGATCAGGCGCGCGGTCTTGGCCTGCGAGAAGTACGACCACAGCCAGTGCATCATCACGAACAGCCGGCGGCGAAACCCGATCAGGGTGTAGATGTGCACCGCGCACCACAGCACCCAGGCGAAGAAGCCGGTGAAATTCCTCCCCTTGACCGTCGCCACCGCCCGGTTGCGGCCGATGGTGGCCATCGTCCCCTTGTCGCGATAGCGAAAAGCGGCGCGCTCCGCACCGGCGGCACCGCTCCCGACCTCCTGCCGGATCAGGCGGGCGACATGCTCCCCCATCTGAATCGCCGCCGGCGCCACCCCCGGCACCGGCTCGCCGGTGGCCAAATCGACGATATGGGCCAGATCGCCGACGGCAAAGACCTCGGGATGACCGGGCAGGCTCAGGTCGTCACACACCTCGATCCGTCCCTGGCGATCGCGGGGGACGCCGAGACCCGCAGCCACGGATGACCCCTTCACACCCGCCGCCCAGATGACGTTGTGCGCCGGCAGGCGTTCGTCGCCGATCCGCACCTCCCCCTCGCCCACGGCGGTCACGCAGCTGTTCAGTCGCACCTGCACCCCCATGGCCTCCAGATCGGTCCGGGCCCGGTTGCCGAGTTTTTCCGGCAGCGCCGCGAGCAGCCGCGCTCCGGCCTCGACCAGAATCACCCGCGCGCTGGTGGTGTCGATGAAGCGAAAATCCTTGGGGATCGAGCGGGCGGCGATCTCCTTGAGCGCCCCCGCCATCTCCACCCCCGTCGGCCCGCCGCCGACCACCACGAAGGTCAGCTTGGCGCGGCGGGTCGCCTCGTCCTCCTCCCACTCGGCCTCCTCGTAGGCGAGCAGCACCCGGCGGCGGATCTCGAGGGCGTCGTCGATGGTTTTGAGCCCCGGGGCCCAGCGCTGCCACTCGTCGTGACCGAAGTAGGAATGGGTCGCGCCGGTGGCGAGGATCAGGTAGTCGTAATCGACCGCGCCGCGCTGGAAGCGGGCCCTGCGCTCATCGAGATCGATCCCTTCGAGGCGCGCCATGGCCACCTTGACGTTGGCCTGGTGGCGGAAGATCTGGCGGATCGGGCAGGCGATATCCGCCGGCGACAGGGCCGCGGTCGCCACCTGGTAGAGCAGGGGCTGGAACAGGTGGTAATTGTGTTGATCGACCAGGGTGATCTCCACCGGGGCGGCGGCCAGCGCCTTGGCGGCATTGATGCCGGCAAAGCCGCCGCCGACGATCAGAATGCGGGCACGGCCGGAGGCGCCAGGCGGAGGAAGCGAAAGTTCGGGCATGGCTAATGTTCCTTGGAAAAAGAGGGCAGAGAAGACCTGTCCCTATTAAATGTACCCGAAGACCTTGCGCTGAACAGCGACTGTCCGGCGCCAGCCGCGGCAAAGGGGTGTGGTCAAACATCGTTCTGGAAAAGTTGACAACCCCGCAAAACCGTTCAATACTTTTCTTTTTTAGTAACTATTCAACTCAGGGGCTCGCGGTGTCCATGGCGAAGGTGTCCGGCGCCCGGATGGCGCCGGTCAAGCCCCNNGAAGGGTTCATGCGACCTTCGCCATGGATGCCGCGAGCCCCCTTTCGGACCAGGGTGAATAGTTACCTTTTTTAAAAGCTTTTCACCACTTGGCCCCCGGCGGAGCGGGCCGCGGCAATGGCGCCGCACTCGAGCAAAGGAGAAGACATGAACGGATTGCACGGACGGTTCAAGGCTCTGGCTTCACTGGCAATGGTCGCGGCTTTCCTGCTGACGGCGGGGGCCTGGCAGGCGGCGGACGCCGCCCCCAAGTACCGCTGGAAGATGGCGGTGACCTGGTCGACCAACTTCCCGATCTTCGGCGATGCGGCGGAAAAAGCGGCGCAGATGGTCAAGACCATGTCCAACGGCGAGATGGAGATCCGCATCGACACCAGCAACAAGCACAAAGCCCCCTTCGGCGTGCTCGACATGGTCAAGGCCGGCCAGTACGACATGGGGCACTCGGCCTCCTACTACTGGAAGGGCAAGGACGCCAACACCATGCTGTTCACCACCATGCCCTTCGGCATGATCGCCCCCGAGCAGTACGCCTGGTTCTACTACGGCGGCGGCATGGAGCTGATGCAGAAGGTCTACGACAAGCACGGGGTCTACTCCTTCCCCGGCGGCAACACCGGCAACCAGATGGGCGGCTGGTTCCGCAAGGAGATCAAGACCCTCGACGACCTCAAGGGTCTCAAGATGCGCATTCCCGGCTTCGCCGGCGAAGTCCTCTCCCAGCTCGGGGTGGTGGTCACCAACATCCCGCCGGGCGAGCTCTACACCGCGCTGGACCGCGGCACCATCGACGCGCTCGAATGGGTCGGCCCCTCCCTCGACCTCAACATGGGCTTCCACAAGATCGCCCCCTACTACTACACCGGCTGGCACGAGCCGGCCACCGAACTGCAATTCATGGTGAACCAGAAGAAATTCGACGAGCTGCCCAAGCACCTGCAGGAAATCCTCAAGATCGCCATGCAGTTCGCGGCCTACGACATGTACGCCCGCTCCTACAACGACAGCGCCGAGAACTGGGCCTCCATCGAGAAGGACTACCCGGATGTCAAGATCCGCACCTTCTCCCCCGAGATCATCGCGGCGATGAAGAAGACCAACAACCAACTCCTCGAAGAGATGGCGGCCAAGGACGCCACCTTCAAGGAGATCTGGGAGTCGCAGAAGACCTATCTGAAAAAGGTCCGCAAGTGGACCGCGATTTCCGATTTCGCCTATCTCAAGGACAACCTCGAGTAACCCTTTCGCGGGATGATCCGTCAGGGGCGCAGCCTGCTGCGCCCCGACGCCTGCAATCCGGGATTTCCATGCTGCTTACAATCGAACGCCTTATCGACAAATTCTCCAACGCCCTCGGCGCCATCGCCGGCGTGCTGCTGCTGGTGATGCTCTTCAACGTCTTTCTCGACGCCATCCTGCGCTACTTCTTCCGTACCGGCTCCATCGCCATGCAGGAGATGGAATGGCATCTCTTCTCCGTCGTTTTCCTGCTCGGCATCGCCTACGCCCTCAAGGAGAACGGCCACGTGCGGGTCGACGTGCTCTACGACCGCTTCCCGCCCCGGGTGCAGGCGGTGATCAACATCGCCGGCACTCTGCTGTTCCTGATTCCGCTGAGCGTGCTGATCGCCGACGGTTCGCTCTGGTTCGTGCACGAGGCCTTCGAGCTCGACGAAATCAGCGGCGATCCCGGCGGGCTCACCCACCGCTGGCTGATCAAGGCCCTGATTCCGGCCTCCTTCGCCTGTCTCATCGTCTCGGCGCTGGGTTTCATCCTGCGCAACGTCAACATCTACCGCGGCATCGAGCGCCCCCAACCGCACAGCGTGGAGGACGACGTCCTATGATCGGCATCGTCATGTTCTTCGTGGCGCTCGCCATGCTGCTGCTGGGCTTCCCCGTCGCCTTCACCTTCGGCGGGGTGGCGGTCTTCTTCGGCCTGTTCGCCGAGGGCGCCCAGATCTTCGCCATGATGCCGCACCGCATCTGGTCGATCATGAACAACACCATCCTCATGGCGATTCCGCTCTTCATCTTCATGGGGATCGTGCTGCAGAAATCGAAGCTGGCCGAGCGGCTGCTCGAGTCGATGGGCTTTCTCTTCGGCGAGGTGCGCGGCGGCATCGCCATCTCCACCGTGCTGGTCGGCGCCCTGCTCGCCGCCTCCACCGGCGTGGTGGGCGCGAGCGTCGTCGCCATGGGGGTGATTTCGCTGCCGGTCATGCTCAAGTACAACTACGACAGAAAGCTCGCCACCGGCGCCATCTGCGCCGCCGGCACCCTCGGCCAGATCATTCCGCCGTCGATCGTGCTGATCATTCTCGGCGACGTTTTCCAGGAGCCGGTGGGCGACCTGTTCAAGGCCGCCTTCTGGCCGGGGCTGTCGCTGGTGGCCTTTTACGTGGTCTACATCCTGGTTTTGACCTTTTTCAAGAAGGACCTCGCCCCGCCCATCCGCCTGGAAGAACTGGTCGGCAGCAAACAGCGGCAGGTCGGCGCCGCGCTCAAGGCGATCGTGCCGCCGCTGGTGCTGATCGTGCTGGTGCTCGGCTCGATCCTCGCCGGGGTCGCCACCCCCACCGAATCGTCGGCGGTGGGCGGCGTCGGCGCCATCGTGCTTGCCGCCCTCTACCGCCAGCTCAGCTGGAAGCTGGTGTGGGACAGCTCCCTCGAAACGGTGAAAATCACCGCCATGGTCTTCGCCATCCTGATCGGCGCCACCGCCTTCTCCATGGTCTTCACCTACACCGGCGGCGACTGGCTGGTGGAAGACTTCATGATGGGGCTGCCCGGCGAGAAGTGGGGCTTCATCCTGCTGTCGATGCTGGTCATCCTGGTCCTGGGCTTCTTCATCGACTTCGTCGAGATCAGCTACATCGTGGTGCCGATGCTCGCCCCCATCGCCGCCAACCTCGGCATCGACCCCCTGTGGTACGCGATCCTGGTGGCGATGAACCTGCAGACCTCCTTTCTCACCCCGCCCTTCGGCTTCAGCCTGTTCTACCTCAAAGGGGTGGCGCCGCCCGAGGTGCGCACCACCGACATCTACTACGGGGTGATTCCCTTCATCGTCCTGCAGGTGATCGTGCTGGGGATTCTGGTGCTGTTTCCGGGGTTTTTCGGATTTGTGATGTAGCCCGCCGGAAAGAACCTCCGGGCCGGCCCCAAGCCGTGGCAGGCTTGAAAAATCACCTGCGGGTGTTTCCGCCCCAGCCATTGACCCCGGCGCGGGTCAGGGTTCATCCTTGCTTCCCGGCGCCTGCGCCCTTTCGTTGAGCGCCCTTCTGATCGCCTCCGCGCAGGGCATGAGCGCGAAGGGCATCAGCTCCCGGATGCGCTCGTCGCGGCACACCACGTCGTGATGGATGCCCTCGAGCAGCGCCTGCGCCAGCCCGGCGCTCACCGGGGTCATCCAGCCGATCCAGCGCGCCAGCACCCGCGGCAGGAAGATCGGCACCGGGGCGGTGAGATGCTCGGTCTTCATCACCCGGGCGAAGCACTCGGCCAGATCGGCGTAGGTCATCACCTCGGGCCCGCCGATGTCGAAGCTCCGGCCGGCGGTGCGCTCGTCGCGCAGGCAGCCGACCAGGTAGCGAATCACGTCGTCCACCGCGATCGGCTGGCAGCGGGCATGCAGCCAGTCGCGCTCGGGGAGCACCGGCAGGGTGCGCACCAGGAAGCGGATGATCTCGTAGGAGGAGCCGCCGGCGCCGAGAATCACCCCGGAGCGCAGCACCGTGGTCTTGAAGGTGGCCTGCTGCAGGATGTCGGCCACCCGGTGGCGGCTCGCCAGGTGCGCCGACAGCGCCGCGTCCGCGCGCCCCAGCCCGGAGAGGTAGATCGTCCGGCGCAGACCGGCCGTTGCCGCCGTCGCGACGAAATTCCGCGCGGCGCGCGCCTCGCGCTCGGCGAAACCGCCGGTTTCGCCCATCGAATGCACCAGGTAATAGGCGGTATCGACCCCCGCCAGGGCCGCGCCTAAAGCCGCCGGATCGAGCAGGTCGCCGGTCGTCACCTCAACCCCGTCGGGAAGATTCCGGCCGGCGCCGCGCGTCAGGCCGCGTACCGCAAACCCCTCCTCCAGCAGCGCCGGCACCAGCCGCCGGCCGATGAAGCCGGTGGCGCCGGTGACCAGGACGGTTTTTTTATCGGCCGATTCGGTCATCCCCCCTCCTGCGGCCCCCGTTACGGGCCGCCACCGCGAAATTGCGCCGCCCCAGAAATTGCGCCTGCCAAAGGACTCTTTCGAATTTTATCAACGAAAAGTCTCCACGCCAGCGAACCGCGGAGTTTGCTTTTGCCGGCTCTCTTCGGTCGCCGCCATTTCGGTGGCTCGGAGATCGGATCGCTCCCAGCGCGGGGGTCTGTTTTTTCCCGGCGAATTGCGCCTTCCCAACCGCGCGAGGGCGTGCAAACGACAATTTTAGAAGTAGAATTCATGAATCATCCGGGTGCGGCAAGAGAGAGCGCCTTTTCCATTTTTCCTCATCTGTTTACAAGGGAGACAGCCAGTGCGTCGCACATTTCTTTACGGGTTGCTGGGAGGGCTGTTTTTCCTCCTGTCGGCGGCGCCCGCCGCTTCGCAGAGGACGATTCCCATTGCGGTCGGAGATCCGTTTCCCGAAATTTTCCTGACGCCGTCCGCCGCGGCCGAGCACCGCGAGTATCTCGGCGTCGAGGGTCCGACCTTCACCCCGAGCCAGATCGATGCCGAGGTGGTGCTGGTGGAGTTGCTCAACGTCCATTGCCCCGACTGCTGGACGCAGGTTGCGGAATACAACGAACTCTTCTTCATACTCAGCGAAGACCCCGACGGGCGAAAAAACATCAAGATGCTGGGCATTGCCGTCGGCAACAGCAGCGAGGAAGTCGCGGCATTCGTTGAGCGCCTGCAGGTCGCCTATCCGGTGGTCGCCGATCCCCATTTCACGGCAGCGGATGCGACGGGGACCGAAATCATTCCCGCGACCTTCTACCTGCGCCAGAGCGCTGCCAACGAACCGGGAATCGTCGCCGACACCCATCACGGACTGGTTACGGGGCACCAGCAGATGCTCGCCCAGCTCAAGGCCGTTGCGCGCCAAAGCCATGCGCAGCTGCGCCGCGAAGGCGAGCAGGCGATTCGCACGCGCACAGCCATCGAGACCCTCTTCACCCGGGAAGAGCTGGAGTATCGGGCGCGCACCCTCATGCTCGAAGGCGGAGGACGCATCAGGGACTTCGGCGAGGTGGCGCTGCGCAGCGGAAGGCGCGTCTACACCGCGGTGATGGAGCGCGACGACCGGCACAAGCGGCTTTTCGCCGAGGTGGTCGCCAGCCCCCCGGCCGGCAACCTCGGCCGCGACGGATATTTCATCTACGCCTTCGACGAGGCGGGAAAGGTCGTCGCCTTCGCCCCCATGCCGGTGACCCAAAACGGTCGCGTGACATGGACGAAAGAAGAAGTCGACTGGATGCGCCGGCAGGTGGTCGGCAGATATCTGGGCGCTCCCTGGTCGCTCGAACCGCAAGCCGCGGCCCACACGTCGGCGAACGCCCCCGCGACCATCGTCAGCCGCAGTCTCGCTCAGGGCGCCGAGCTGCTGCGGGAGCTGCGCGCCAAGCGCCTGGTCGGGGAGCAGCCGTAGCGCGAAGAGAACCCTCGGGGCGAACGCGTGAAAAATGCGCCGACCGACGAATTCAACGGTTGTCCAGGCCCGCCATTGTCGATCCGGGCTTTTCTTTCATGACTGCGAAAAACAACCCGATAAAGCGCCCACCGGCGTCTCGGCAGCGGCAAATCATTTGCAGACATGACATCGTCCCTGCGGGCAATCCCGGTTGACAACGCGTCAAAAAAGGGCAACATTCTGAAAAGACACGCTCTTTTCTCAATGGAGGTAAAATGATCGTTCTCGGCGTGGACATCGGCGGTTCCGGCATCAAGGGCGCCCCGGTCGATCTCGACAAAGGGGAGCTGGCCGCCGAGCGGCTGCGTATTCCCACCCCGCAACCGGCGACCCCCGAGGCGATCGCCGCAACCGTCGCCGAACTGGTGCGCCATTTCTCCTGGCAGGGCCCCATCGGCTGCGGCTTTCCCGCCGCGATCCGCAACGGATCGGTGCTGACTGCGGCCAACGTGGACCAAAGCTGGATCGGCACCAACGGCGCCGAACTCTTCGGCCGGACCACCGGCTCCCCGGTCACCCTGCTCAACGACGCCGATGCCGCGGGGCTGGCGGAAATGCACTTCGGCGCAGGTGCCGGCCGCCAGGGGACGGTCTTTGTCATCACCGTCGGCACCGGCCTGGGCACGGCGCTCTTTCGCGACGGCGTGCTGGTGCCCAACACCGAGCTCGGCCATATCATCCTGCGCGGCCGCGACGCCGAAAAGTACGCCTCGGGCGCGGTGCGCGACCGGCTCGAGCTCTCCTACGCCAGATGGGCGAAGCGCTTCGACCGCTACCTGCACCGCCTGGAAGAGTTGTTCTGGCCCGACCTCTTCATCGTCGGCGGCGGCATCAGCAAGAAGCACGAAAAGTTTCTCCCCCTGCTCACCGTCACCACCGCCACCCTGCCCGCCACCCTGCGCAACGAGGCGGGCATCGTCGGCGCGGCGCTGGCCGCATCCCCCGCGGCCCGCGCGTGATGAAGATTATTTCGCTGGCGATGAGGGGGCATCTCGCGGCAACGATCTGCCTCACCGCCGCCTGCACCGCAACCTCCGGGCTGCCGGCAAAAAACCCGAGGACGGCCGCGCCGATGCCGGCGGCGGAGACCGGAGCCCGCCACGGCGAAGCCATCAGAGTCGATGCGCCGCGCCCCGGGACTGTCGTTGCGGGCACGGTCGAAGTCAGCGGCCGGGCCCGTGGGCCCTGGTTTTTCGAGGGGGATTTTCCCCTGCTGGTCCTCGACGGGCGCGGGGAGGTCGTCGCCCGTCACTTCGCCAGCGCCCGGGAACCGTGGATGACGACCGATTGGGTGCCCTTCGCCGCCACGGTGACGATCGCCCAACCTTATGCGGCGGGCTGGGGCTGGCTGGTACTGAAGAAGGACAATCCGAGCGAGCGGCGCGCACTCGACGACGAGGTGCGCATCCCGATTTTTCTGCAGGAGTGAGAGGGAAGCTCAGCGGTTCTCCGGCCGCGCCTTGCGCCCCGCCCGGAGAAACCAGCCCGCCGCGATAAGCTGCAGCAGCAGCATCGCCCCGAACCCGGCGCGGTAGCCGGTCGGATCGTAGCCGCCGGTCGCGGTTTGCGGCCACAGGCCGATGATCGCCCCGGTCGCCCACTGGGCGGCGAAGGCGCCGAGAAAGACCGGCAGATTGAGGGCGGTGTTGGCGCGGCCGGCCAGGTGCCGGGGAAAGCTCTGGGAGAGGACCGCGTAGGGCAGGATGCAGGCGGTGCCGGCAAAGCCGAACAGAATCCAGAGCGGCCCCGGCGGCAGCCACCCCCCGACCACCAGCGCCTGCACCGCCATAAACAGCGTCAGTCCCGCCACCACTACCGTCAGCGGCCGCACCCCGCGCCGCGCCAGCCGCTCGGTCGCAAACCCGTAGGAAAAATAGCCGACAATCATCGCCACCGCCAGCAGCAGCAGGGTGCCGGCCACCCCGTCGCGATCGAGCCCCGCCACGTCGCGCAACCAGGGACCGGCCCACAGGCCCGGAATCGACAGATAGGCCGCCTGGGCGGCGATCGCCCAGGGCGCGATACGCCAGAACCGGGCGCTGGTGTAGATGGTGACCACGCCGCGCAGCTGTTCGCCCAGCGACTCCCCGGAGGGCTCCTCATGACGGCGCGGCACCATCATGAACACCGCAATCGCCGCCACCAGGGTCAGAGCGCTCAAGGCCAGGAACACCCCGCGCCAGTCGGTGAACTCGAGCGCCGTCTCCACCGGCGCGGTGGCGAAGAGCGCCCCCAGCCCCCCCGACACCATCTGCACGCCGTTGGCGAGCGGCAGCCGCTCGGGAGGAAACCACTGGGTGAAGGCCTTGAACGCCGCCATCAGGCAGGCGGAGACCCCCAGCCCGATCAGCGCCCGCCCGATGATCAGAACCGTGAGGCTTTCGGCCCGGGCGAAGACAAAGGCGCCGGTGGCGGCGAAAAGGAGCAGCAGCGCCTCGACCCGGCGCGGACCGAAGCGGTCGAGGAGCACCCCCAGCGGCAGTTGGAAGGCGGCGAAGGCCAGAAAATAGGCGGAGGTGAGCAGGCCCAGGCTGGCGGGCGCGAGCCCGAGATCGGCCGCCAGGTCGGGGGCGAGCACCGCGTTGACGGTGCGATAGACATAGGAGAGAAAATAGCCGAGGGCGAAAGGGAGAAAGACGCGCAGCAGCGGTGTCGACGAAGGGGTCATCTGGTTATCGCTATCCGAAGCGGTAAAGGCGCTTGCCGTTGCGATAGAGCTCCACCGGGCCATCTTCCGAGACCTTGATCACCGGACCGAAGTGGGAAGCGGCGGTGGCCGCGGTGGTGCGGCCGCCGCCGGTGACCAGATCGCTGACCTGGGAGGTGTCGATGATCACGCCGGCATCGAGCAGCTCGCCCCGGCGGTTGATCACCGTCAGCCCGTCGGAAGAGAGAATGCGGCTCAACTCGCCGGAGCGCTTCAGGGAACCGATCTTGGTGCCACGCACGTGGCGGATCAGGGCGCGGCTCAGCGGATCGCGGCCGCCCACCGAGCCTTTGCGCAGGGCATCGAGGTCGGTGTCGTCCTCGGCGACCAGCACCACGGTGCCGTGGCGCGCCTTGGACAGCGCGTAGATCGACCACACCAGGTAATCGATGGAGCGCTTTTCGAGATGCCCGGAGAGAAAATCGCGAAAGATATCGGGATCGTAAATCCCCCAGTAGCCCTTGCGCCACACCAGCAGCCGGTCGCTGTCGAGCACGATCTCCACCTCGGACACCGGGTTCACGAAGATGGCGAAAGCTCCCTCCCCGGCTTTGGCCAGCAAAGCGAGGGTCTCGCGGTTGGAGAGCTGTTCGATGGAATCGCGCGACGCCGGGGCGCCGGTGCGGATGGTCCCCTTGACGTTCATGCGGATATCGCACACGAACAGGGCCCGCAGACCGTCGACGAAGCGATAGGAGAGGGGGTTGCGGAAAAAGTCGCCGGCGATCCGCTGCCGGTCGTCGCCCAGATCGAGCCAGTCGTAGCGGGTTTTTTCCAGCGATTCGAGAAAGTCGTCGAGCTGGGTGCGGTAGACGAGAAAACCGGTGGTGGCGGGCGAGCCTTCATAGCGCTGGTAGGAGAGGCTTTTGAGGAGCTGGATCAGGCTCTGGGTCGGCCAGAACACGCCCTTGCGGTCGCCGCGGATATAGCGGGCCACCGCGATGTCGGTCAGCGAGGTCAGCAGGGCGGTGCGGAAGTGGGCGGCGTAGCCCTCGGCGGAAAACCCGCCGAAAAGCCCCTCGAAAGCCGCGAACAACTCCTGGATGAAACTCTTTTCGGTCGCGGTAAAGGGCAGTTCCTTGCGCCGGGCGCGAAAGCGATAAGCGACCGCGTCGACTTCGAGGCGCGCCAGGATCTCGCGGCCGTCCTGCGGTTCGAAGGAGCTCTCGTCCTCGCCCTCCAATTCCGCCAGAGAGACCTTCGCCCCGCCGAGAAAGGCTTGCACGCTGTTTTCGATGGCACTGAACGCTGATTTGGGCATGTCTGATAAATTGCCTCATTCGGGGGCAGGCTTCAAGGGCAAAGACCTTCCCGAGGCCGAATTCTTCCTTCCATGTCGCCCGAAGACGGTTGCAGGTGCTGCGCCCGGGGGAAAGGAAAAAGCTCGGGATACCGGCCATTGCAACCCCGGAAAGTTTCCCGCGGCGTCGCGCCGGTATCTATTATTCGGCAAAACATGTATCATGAACGAATGCACGCCTGATCAGACAGTCTCCTCTCAAACCACCGCCGCCCTTCAATCCGTGCGGAGATGACGTTACGGAGCGAAGAGATTCGATGGTCGTGCCGGCAAAATTCGAGGTACGTCAATTGTCAAGCTGCCCCGTGAACACCAGCGATCTCCCTGGTCTCTATCGGGCCCGTCTTGGCTTCACCCACGTAAGGGAGGACCGCAATGAAGAACACCCCGCCTTCGGCCGGTGACCGGATCGAAGCCCGTTGCACCAAATGCCGCAAGAACACCGACCACATCATCATCACCCTGGCGGAAGAGAACCCGGCAGAGGTGCAATGCAATTCCTGCAGCCGCCAGCACAAGTATCGCCCCCCCACGGTCACGAAAAAAACCGCCGGGCGCCGAGCCACCAATCTCAAAGACGCCGAGCGCAAAGAATGGGAAACCCTGCGGCCGAACATGAACAGCGACGCGGCGACGGATTATTCCATGACCGGGGCTTACAAGGTCAAGAGCCTGATCAATCACCCGGTTTTCGGCCTGGGACTGGTGCAGCGCGTGGTCGGCGCACAAAAGGTCGAGGTTCTTTTTGAAGACGGCAAGAAAACGATGCGCTGTAAATAACCCCACCCGAGAAGGTGGGCTGTTCTCTTTCGTGGGAATGGTCAAACACGAGGGTTGCAAGAACCCCGATGGGACGCGGTGAGAATGAAAATCTGCACTCAGTGTGAAGAGCAAGCGAAGAAATCGCTCAACGGCAAGCCGCACGAGCATTTGATCAAAGTGGACGAGGCCCGTATCTTCAAGGGGAAAAATCCCCGGGGCTTCGAAGAGCAGGACTACCAGTGCCTGACGTGCCGATCGAAATTCACCCAGAGCACCAATAAGAACGATCTGGCGTGGACCCTCTGGCGGGGCTGACGCCGCTGGCGCTCAAGGGCAAGGACGGGAAAAGAGCTCAGGCGACTCAACCGGGGCGTCCTTGCGGGAAAATATTTACCCGTTATCGTGCCCGGAGGAGTCCTGCGGCGATTGCGCGGCGGATTCTCCGGAAGGTTCTTCCTGTTTGCGCTTTCTCTTTTCTTCCTTCTTGGCTTTCTTGGCGAGTTCTTTCTGGCGCTTTTCAAAGCCGTAATTCGGTTTTCTGGCCATCTTGGTTCTCCTCGGGAGCTCTGTGGCGTCGCGCTCGCCTTCAACCCCGCCGCCGGGGTCGAACTGCGCGGACACGGACTGGGATGAGAAAAAAAGGCCCCGCGAAAATCCGCGGGGCCTTTTAACGTCTATATGCAATTGCTGCTTAAATTTTGCGAACGTTGGCCGACTGCGGGCCTTTCTGACCTTGAGTGACCTCGAAGCTCACGCGATCACCCTCGGCGAGAGACTTGAACCCGTCGCCCTGAATTTCGGAAAAATGCACGAACACATCAGGTCCGTTGTCCTGCTCGATGAAACCAAAACCTTTTGCGTCGTTGAACCACTTCACTGTACCTTCTGCCATTTTTTTCTCCATGTTCCCCGTGGGGCTTTTTTGTTGCGCAGGCTTCCTTCGCCCCGAAAATAAAAAACACACGCCCAAGAGGCCTGTGTTTTTGTTCCCGGCTGACACCTCGTCAACCCGGTGAGCGAAAAAAATCTACACAAACGTGCTTAAGTGCTCAAACCCTAGCACGGCGGGTTTTGCAAAAGCAAGCTCTAAATGCCCATGGCGAAAAAGGAATCTTTCATGCCAGCGCGATCTGCGCCCGTGAGCGCCCAGCGAATTGAAGAACCGTCGCGCCTTGATATTCTTTTGGTGCGGCGGGAGCGAAAACCGCCTGCCGGCCTCATCGATGGAGTGCTGCGCTGGCTCCGGTTTTTTCTTGGATCGAGTTTTCACCCTGTGGCCAAAGGCTCTTTATGTCCTGTCGACCCGTCGTTATTGCCTGGTGGGTTCTTCTCTGCTTCGTCCTTGGGGGCTGCGCCGCGGGCATCGCCCCGCCGACGGTCCCCGACCGCCGGAGCGCCTGGGGCAGCGATCTGCCCTTGCCCGATTCGCTGCGCCGGGCCCTGGCCCAGGGGCGCCTGGAATGGCTCGACGGCCCGGACCGCTACGACATCCCGGTGCGGGTTTACGGCCCGCGGGGGCCAAAGACACCGCTCATCCTGGTTCACGGCCTGCAGAGCCACTCGGGGTGGTTCGCCCAGTCGGCCGCCTTCATCGCCGGGCTCGGGCACCCGGTCTACGCCATGGACCGGCGCGGGTCGGGCCTGAGCCAGGCGCCGCGGGGCGATGTCGGCAAGGACCGGGCCTGGACCCGGGAACTTCTGGCCGTCGCCGAGCAGGTGCGCCATCGCCATCGCCACGACCGGGTTTATGTCATGGGCCACTGTTTCGGCGCGATTCCGGCGGCGGCCTTTGCCGACCGCTATCCCGACCTGGTCAAGGGCCTGCTGCTTGCAACCCCCGCCATCTACGCCCGAACCGGCCTGACCCTGGACACGACGGTGAGAAGTTTCCTGTCATCCCGGGGATATAACGATGACTATCTGCCGGTACCCTGGTACAGCGAGTGGTTCTCCGAGTTCGACGACTTCGAGGCGTTCCTCCTCCTCGATCCGCTTGCCCTGCACGCCGTCACCGGCAATTTCTACTGGCAGGCCCACCAGACCCGTCAGCACCTTCAGAAAAGCCCGTCGCGACTGACCATGCCGGTCATGATGGCGGTGGCCGGCGAAGACCCCGTCGCCGACAACGAGGAAAACCTCGCCTGGCTGACCCGCACCGCCAGCCCGCGCATTGTGCTGCTGCGCTATCAGAACGCGCGCCACGTACTCGAATTCAGCTCCGAGCGCGAGCGCTTCTTCGCCGATCTGGCGGCCTGGCTCAATTATGTGGAAAGTTTCTGAGCGGCGCCGCAGTCGCCGGCGGGCCATTTTCCATGAAGTTCTTCTGCCGGAACTGCCGAAAGAGAGCGCACCGCCGATCGGGCCGATCGGGAGTATAATGAAGACAGACGAGAAACTCCGGCGAGACCGCTTCGCGGGAAAGAGGTTAAACGGCTCTGCCGCCCCTTCGCGTTGCCGAAGCGGATGTGGACAGCGCTCGCCCCGACGATTTTCACCCGCACTCATGGAGGTCGAGATGACAAAACATATCCTCTGGCTGCTGATGCTGGGGGGGGCGGGATTGATCCTGCTTTCCCAGGGCTGCGCACCGAGCACCTCGGGCAAGGTCTACAGCCGCGACCAGGCGCGCCAGGCCCAGCAGACCCACTACGGCACCATCATTCAGGTCAACCAGGTCACCATCGAGGGCGAGCCGTCGGCGGTCGGCACCCTGGCCGGCGGCGCCCTCGGCGCCGGAGTCGGCCAGACCATCGGCAGCGGCAGCGGCCGCACCCTGGCCACCATCGCCGGCGGCGTTGCCGGAGCCCTGGCCGGTGGAGCCGCGGAAAAGGGGTTGACCACCAAGGCCGGTCTGGAGATCACCGTCGAACTCGACAACGGCGAGTTGCTCACCATCGTTCAGGAGGCCGACGACGTCTACAATCCCGGCGACCGGGTGCGGGTGCTCAGGGCTCCCAACGGCACCACCCGCGTTCGCCAGTGAGGTTCAGGGCAGGCGGTTCTTGCTTGCCGGGATCGTTGTTGTGATCGCCGCGGCAGGTCAGGGTTGACCTGCCGGTTTTCCGCAAGATGCCGATCTTGCCTTTCGTTTTTGTGTCGGAGAAGAGTCGCAATGATTTGTTTTCGTTTTATTTTTACCGGCCTGATGGCCCTGGGCCTGGTTTTTCCTCCCCCCGGCACCGCCGGTTCGCTGCGGGAGCTGTTCAAGCAGGTCGACCGCTCGGTGGTGGTGGTACGCACGGTGGAAAAGCAGCTTTCGCGGGATAAGAGCAAGGGCCTGGTGTCCGCCCGGGGGCTCGGCTCAGGGGTGTTGATCGCCCCCGAGGGGCTGGTGATGACGGCCTCCCACGTGGTGCATGTGGCCGACGCGGTGGCGGTCGAGCTCTGGGACGGGCAGCTGATTCCGGCGCGGGTGGTCGGCTCGGAGCCGACGGCCGACCTCGCCCTGCTGCAACTCGAGCAGGTGCCGGAAAACCTGCAGCCGGCGCCCCTGGGGGACTCTTCGCAGGTGGAGATCGGCGACGAGGTGTTCGTGGTCGGCGCCCCCTACGGCGTGGGCCGCTCGCTGACCGCCGGCCACATCAGCGCGATTCGCGTCCAGGAGGACATTCCCGAGGAACTGACACCCCTGCGCCTGTTTCAGACCGACGCCGCGATCAACCGGGGCAACTCGGGCGGCCCGATGTTCAACATGCAGGGCGAGGTGATCGGTATCGTCAGCAGTATTCTCAGCCAGTCGGGCGGCAGCGAGGGACTCGGCTTCGCCGTGACCTCCAACGTGGCGCGCAAAGTGCTGCTCGAAGAGAAGACCTTCTGGGCGGGGGTGACGACGGTGCTGCTGCGCGGCGAATTCGCCAAGGTCTTCAACCTGCCCCAACCGGCCGGGTTGCTGGTGCAGCAGGTGGCCCAGAACTCTCCCGCCGACCACATCGGGCTGCGCCCGGGAGAGACTCTTGCCCGAGTGGGCGAGCGCGAGTTTCTGGTGGGAGGCGATATCATTCTCGCCATGCTGGGCCGGCAGGTGACGGACAAACCCGAATTTCTCATGGACGTTCAAAAGGCGATGAAGGAGATCAAGGCGCACGACCGCATCGTGCTCAAAGTGCTGCGCGACGGCACGGTGGTCGATTTGAGCCTGACGGTGTTGCGCTGAGCCGCGGTGGCCTCAGAAGTGAAGGGCGAACTGGAGCATGTGCAGGTTGAGGCCTGGGTTGCTGCGGTAGAGGCCGGCATTGGACATGTGCTGAACCCGGTAGCCGAGAGAGCAACACGCGCAGGGCCGCCAGCGCAGAGCGGCATGACTGATGAACTGCAAGACGCCGCCGAAATCCTCCTCGCCGAAATCGTGGCGGGATAAAAGAGCCGGGCCGATCCCGGCCTCCACCTGCCAGCCGCCGCCGGGGCTCTCCAGGTTCAGCCCCGGTCCCAGAGCGACTATCAGTCCGGCTTTGGATTCTTCCTCCCAGAGCAGGCCGAGGCTGGCGTTGAGCCTGGAGCCCAGCCGCCAGTCGCCGTCCTGGCCCGCCCCCCACGGCAGCCCCAGGGTGCCGAAGAGTTCGAATTCCCTGAAATCCTGATCGCTGCGCGCGTCGGAAATGCCCGCCCGCAACCCCAGCTCCTTCCCCTGCGACCATGCCGGGGAGATCGACGCAAGCCAGAAAGCCGCGGCGCAAATCGCCACACAATTCCATTTCATGCGACCGGAACACCCTTTTCTGTCACCTGAATTCTTACATGTGCACGGTTGCGGAAAATCGGCAACCTGCGGTCAATCCCCCGATTCAGGCGAAAATCAGGGGAGGGTTGGTCCAGGGAGCGCGCCGCCCCTCACGCCATCGGTTCAAACGCCATCAGCCGCCGGCGCCCAGCAGCCGCTGGTAAAACGACGGCTGCAGGTAGCCGAAAGATTCTACGAACCGGTCGAAGGTGGCGACATCCTCATGATCGAATTCCGCTCCCCGGTTGCGCCACTGGGTGTAATAAAAAGCAACCACCCGCTCGCCGCGGCGGGCGAAGATGACCTTGGCCCAAACCTTGTGCCCCTGCACCGGCTCCTGCCCTTCGATCTCGGCGGCGAGGGCGGCCTGGCCGAGGGCCTGAATCTTTTCCAGGCGCGGCGGGTCGAATACCACCCGGCTCGCCCACAGGAAGCGCTTGAAGAATTCCTGCTGGCGCTGCTCGAAGTCGCGGGAGTAACCGAAGGGCTCCTCGGCGTAGGCCAGGGTGCTTTGGCAGGGATAGTCGAGGGTGGCTCCCTGGCAGATCTTCATGAAGGCGACGGAGTAGTCGTCCTCGTTGAGGTCGATCAGCGCCCAGGGGGGATCGGGCGGGACGAAGCGATATTCCTCCTGCCACACCACCGCCCCGTCGGGCTGACGCAGGGCGGCCAGGGAATCGACCGGCGCTTGCGTCCGGGGGGCGGCGCAGGCGCTCAGCGCCAGCAGGGAGACGGCGATCAGCCAGCCGGAGAATTGCCGTTGCCTCATCGCGTCGCCTCCTCCTGGTGCAGGTGTTGCAACAGGGTCAGAATTTCGTGGAAATCGGGCGATCCGTCGCGCTCGTAACGAACGGTGCCCCACTTGTCGATGACCACGGTCTTGCGGGAAAACATCGGCATGTCGTCGCGCAGAGCGCCGAACAGAAGCCCCATGTGCCCCCCGGGATTGGAGAACAGGGGAAAGGTCAACCCCAGGTCGCCGGCAAAATATTTCTGAGTCAAAATGGTGTCGCGGCTGACGCCCGCAACGCGGGCGTTGAAGCGGTCATAGAGATAGAGGTTTCTCTGATGACCCTCCATTTCCCCCGTTCAGACCGGGGTGAAGGCCGCCGGAAAGAACGTCATGACCAGGTGGTGCTTGCCGTAGTAGTCGCGGTCGTAGTTCATCAGGCGGTCATCGGTGGTGGCCAGGGAAAACAGGGGGCTCTTTTCCCCCTCTTTTTTCGCCAGGTCGGTGCGCATCTGCGCCGACCACGACGGCGCTGCGGTCACCAGGACCGCTGCCGCCAGCAGAATCTTGAACCAGATCGTTCGCATTTTTTCTCCTCCCGGGTCGTTCATGGCAATGAGTGTCCACGGCGCGAAACATTTCTCCGCTCGGCAGCCGCGACCTTCCTGGCGGAAAAACAGCCGTCGCTAAAGAAGACCGTTTTCGTCCAGGCTTCGGGTCACGACCTCGACGAAATCATTCACGTTTTCGGAAATCTTGCCCTGCGCGAAGGTTTCGGTCAGGGCCGACCACACCAGCTTTCCGCTTTGCATATCGTACAGGTTGGTCTCCAGGGTGTAAACTTCGACCTCGCTGGTATAGGACGGGGTCCGGGTGATGTCGTAGCTGCGATCGTAATAGCGGTCCCAGCGATCGTAATAGGGGCTGTACCAGTACGGGTTGCGATAAGGGTAGCGCCCGTAATCGTCGACCCGGACCGTTTCCGGGTGCCGGATCTCCACGGTTTCCTTGTTGACCAGGCGGGTGATGAGGATTGCGTCGATGCCGAGTCCGCGCACTTTTTCCTCCACCGCATCCTTGTCGAGCTGCTCCACCGCGGGGAACATGCGATAGCTCGACAGGCCGGTGACGCCGTAGCGCTGCAGTTCTTCGCCGAAGCGGTCTTCGAAAATCTTGCGGATGGTCTCGTTTTCGGTCACCCCCATCACCAGCACCTTGTCGAGCCGATTGTCGTACTGCGAATCTTTCCATACGGCGTCGAGAGTGGTGGTGGCGCAGGCGCAGAGCGCAAGGCCGAGAAGGGCTGCCCAGATCGGTCTGATCGCTGAATTCATCCCCGTCTCCATCGTCGGCGGAAGGAAGTCACTCTGTTTTCTCTGCTTTTACAAAACCTTACAGCAAAACGGCCCATCCGCAACCGCCCGGACGCCGGGCCCGCCCGCGGCAAACCAACCGAAAAACCCTTTATTCATGAAAAAACGCCGCAAAAACCCGGGCTACCGGCGGATCTCGAGAAAGCGTTTTTCGGTGTAGAGAAGCCGGATCCAGTCGTATTCGAAAGGCGTGCCCGATTCGTAATAGCGAAAGGGCATCCGCTTGCGCCGGTCGACGGCGTACAGACCATTGTAAACGGTACTCATCCAGTATTCGTTGTGCTCGAAATTCAGCGGATCGATGGCATCGAAGAGAAAGGCATCGGCGGCCATGCCGGCGGTATCGCGCAGGTTGGAGGGCCCCAGCACCGGCAGCACCAGGTAGGGCCCGTTGCCGAGACCGTAGTAGCCCAGGGTCTGGCCGAAATCCTCGTTCTGGCGCGGCAGTCCCCAGCGGGAGGCCAGGTCCCACAGCCCGAGAACGCCCACCGTGGAGTTGACCGCGATGCGGGCCAGGGTGATGCCGGTCGCCTTGGGCTTGAGCTGCAGGACGCAGTTGGTGAGGTTGGTGACCTCGAGGACGTTGTCGAGAAAATCGGAGACCCGGTCTTCGGCGTAATCGGGCAGGACGGCCCGATAACCGTTAACCACCGGGAGAAAAACATAGGCGTCGAAATAATAATTGAACCGGTAGATGCGCCGGTTGAGCCCTTCGAGCGGGTCGAAGACCTGGATCGGATATTTCCCGCCGGGATCGAGGGTATCGGCAGCCGGCCGAATCGTTTCGGCCACCGACCCTGTCGCCGGTGCGCAGCCGCCAAGGAGCCCCACCAGCAGGATGCACGCGAGAATTTTGCGCCCGCGCCGGTTGCGGCTCATGGCCGGCCCTTGGCGTTCTCGAAAAAACCCACCATGGCCGCCACGTTGGCGTAATGGGCCATGTTGCCGCAATGACCGCCGTTGGGGTAGATCGTGGCGCGCTGGCCCAGCACCCGTTTCAGCCAGTCGATCTCGCCGGGAGCCAGGGTGATGTCGTCCTCGTTGTGAATCAGCCCGATCCTGGCGCTTTCCCGCAGGTAGGATTCGATGCTCTTGAGACTTTCGCGCGCGATCAGCTCCTGCTCGGTCAGTCCCGGCAGCCGCGCCTTGAAGAAGGGATAGAAATATTCGTGAAAATAATCGACGAAGCGGGTGCGGTGGGCGACGATGAAATAGTCGGTGAGCGAGTCGTAGGGGGAGAGTTTCACGTCGCGGGGCACGATGTAGCCGCCGCCGTTCATCACGTCGGACGAAAAGATCATGTTGGCCGATGAAATCCGAAAAGAGATGCCGATCAGGGCCGCCAGAAAATCGTCGGTTTGGGGATAATTGCGGTAGATGGTGTAGAGCACGTCGCCGCTGAGCTTGAACAGGTCGAGCTCGCGGTTGATCTCGGCCAGGTTGTTCATCACCTCGCGAAACCAGTTGTTGAAATTCTCCGGCCCCTGGGGGATGTTCTCCGCGAGCATCCGGTCGAAGACGGACACCGACCCGTAAAGGCTGACCGGCGGATTGATCATCAGCACCTTCTTGAAATCGAACAGCTTGCGCTCCTCGTCGAGCAGCGACACGAAGGCCGACTGGGTGGCGCCCAGGCTGTAGCCGGTGAGGTAGAACTCGCTCACCTCGATGTCGCCGCGCACCTTCTGCCAGGCCAGGGCCATGGCGCGGTAGAGATCTGCGGCATCTTCGCGCAAATCGCCCGGAACCATGGTTTGCGACGAGGACACGATGAAATTCATATGGGTGGGCGAGGGGAGCGAGATCACGTGAAACCCGGCCTGGTAAAAAGCCCGCTGCATGTCGACCACCTTGTCCGCATCGAAATCGGCCCCGGTGCCGGCGATGATGAAGATCAGCGGCGCCCGGTGGTCCTGGTAGACCAGGGAAAAGTTCATGCCTTGCTGATACCAGAAGACCGGGGGAATCTCGCGCTGGGTAAAGGTTCTGACCCGCAGGCTCTTTCGCGGGATCTCCTGCGGCAGCTCGGGCCGGAACGCCTCCGGAGTGCCGATGACCGTGGCCTGCAGCGGGTTGGTGAAGGGATAGTCATAGGCCGCCTCGGTTGCGGCGACCGATGACGGAAACAGCCAGAAACCAAGGGCTAGAAGAAACAGGGTCGGCTTCATGGAGCGCCACTCCTCGAAAATAATTTCACCGCGGCCTCTCGGACCGCTCAAAACATTTGCCGCCAGTCCCCGGCGCTCAGGCGATCGCGCAGGGTCATGACGGTTTCGAGCAGATGGTCGTGAACCGCGTCGCGCGCATCCTTGAGCCGGCGAATCGCCACCCGGAAAGTGTCGGGCCGCACGTCATAGCTGACGAAAAGCCGCTCATCCTGCTTCACCGCCTGGGCCAGCCGCGCATCGAGAGGGCCCGCTTCGCGCTCGCCGCGCTCGAGAACGGCAAGGGCGCCATCGCGCCGTTCGGACGGCGACAGCTGTCGCACCAGGTTGGCCAGGGACTGATAGGCGCCCTGCAATCTCTGCGGATCTTCGACGACGAACAGGCCGATCGGCCCCGCCGCTGCCGCCAGCCGCTCCCAGGTGGCGCGGCCGCTCATCGCCTTGAGCGCGAACAGGGTGTCGACCATCTCCTCGCGCACGGCAAAGCGCTTCACCTCCAGGGAAGCGCGCAATTGCAAAAAATCTGCGCGGGTGCTGCGTTCATCGGCGAGAAGCCGGGCGAGCCGGTCATTGTAGCTGCGGGTCTCGCGCTCGAGGGCGGCAACCAGCTGCTGCAGGCGATCGACCAGCCCCGCCATGCGCTCTCCCTTTTCGGCCGGGGCGACGCTCGCGGTAATGCTCGTCTTGAGCCGCTCCAACCCGTTCCTGGCCGGAGATTGCTGCGCAACCGGCGGCGGCTCCAGCCCCGACGGGAAGGTGCAGGCGGCAAGCAGCACAAGAGCCGAAACGGCTCCCACCAGGGCGATCTTTTTTTCCCTGCGGAAAAAGCTCATCTTCAATTTCACTCCGGATGGCCGACGCTGTTTTCACGGTCGAGGCGGCAAAGATATCTCTTCTTGGTCGCGGGAAAAGAAAGGCCGGGCGGGATGAGGGGTCCCGGTTATCGGCGCGATGAAGCGGGCGGCGCCGCGCAACGGTTCTGCGTTTATTTAAATCGAAATTCGAGCGGTTTCAAGTCTTTGGGAAAAATGGGCGCACCGAGCGGGCAGGGGGCGTGGCGGCCGGAGAAAATCCACACGGAGCTCCCGCTTGGCCGGTCCCATCGAGGCGGACAGGGTCTCCGCCCTGCAAATCGAGAAGAAGAGAGCGCAGAGGCTAAAAAAACCGCGCCAGAACCTCCGCCGCCCGGGTGAGGGCGGCCAGATCGTTCTTGCTGAAATCGCTGCCGGCATCCCGGGGTGTCGCCCCCTTGCGCGAGAGCTGGACCACCCCCCGCGCCTGGCCGTCGCGCAGCAGGGGAGCGCTGAGAATCTTCTGAATCGGCAGGGGTTTGTCCGCGCGGGCGGCATCGACCGCAATGGCCTCGAAAATCGAGGCATGGCGGGCGGCGGCGAAGCGGTTGTTGATGAAAGCCTTGAGTTCCCGGGCGGTGCGGGCAGCCAGCGAGTCGCGGGCCGAGAGGGGAATGGTCCCCGATTTCTTCAGCGCTTCGGGCCAGAGGAAGGCGAGGCACTCGAGGGTCGGGTCGACCGCCAGCAGGGCCACCTCGCCGGGCTGCAGGTGAAAGCCATTGGCCAGAGCCCTGGCCGTGGCCTCCGCCCGTTCGTCTTCGGGGCGGGCGGCGAGAAACCCTTCCAGCTTGCTGCAGAACTCGTCGATCTTCATGGTCGGCGAACATCCCTCGAAATGGGTAGTGGTCTGCCCGCCTTTTTAGCACGCCGCGCCGGCCAGGTCAAAAGCTTTCCCCCCCATCAGACGCCGTTATGCGGGGGCCGCAAAACCGGCTTGAACCACGATGGAAAACCCCGCCGGATTGACAGTCTTCGTTCGGGGCAGCTACCCTGAAAGCCCTCTGCCCCAGCCACCCCAACCAAGGAGTCCGCCATGGCCGCAGACGAAACCCTGAACTGGAACCTCTCCCCCCTCTACCAGAGCCCGGCTGATCCGGCTCTGGCGCAAGACCTGAAAAATCTGCGGCAGACCGCCAAGACCTTTCGCCGCGACTTTCGCGGCCGCATCGCCTCCGACCATCTCAGCGCCGATCTGCTGGCCGCCGCCCTGGGAAGCTATGAAGAGTTGCAGCGCATCGGCCTCAAACCCTACTTCTACGCCCAGCTCCTCTTTTCCGGCGACAGCCGCCCCGATGGCCACAAGGCGCTGCTGGCCAGGGTCCGCGAGACCTGGAGCGCGGTCAGCGAAGAGGTGCTCTTTTTCGAACTGGAGCTTCTCCGGATCGACGAAGAGCGCTTCATCCAAATCCTGAAGGATCCGCGGATAGCGAACTTCGGCCACTATCTCCGGCAGCTGCGGGCCCATACCCCCTACACCCTGAGCGAGGAGGTCGAACAGGCCCTCAGGCGCAAGGACCTCTCGGGCAAGGAGGCCTTTGTGCAGCTGTTCGAAGAGCTCACCTCCGACCTGCGCTACACCTTCACCCTGCCGGGCGAAAAAGAGCCGCGGGAGGTCACCGGCGAAGAACTGCTCGCGCTGCTCCATCATCCCGACCGCACCGCGCGGGAGGGGGCGTTTTCCACTTTTCTCGAAAAGCACGCCGAAAACGGCCTGGTCCTCACCAGCTGCTTCAACAACCTCCTTCTCGACCACGGCAAGGAGGTGGAGCTGCGCCGCTACCCCGACATCATGACCCCCACCCACCTCGCCAACGAAACCGAACCGGCCATGGTCGAGCGCATGCTGGAGGTGAGCGAGGCCAACTACTCCCTGGCCCGGGACTATTTCCGCCTGAAACAGCAACTGCTCGGACTCGCGGAAATGAAAAACACCGACCTCTACGCCCCCCTCGGCCAGAGCCGGCGCAGCGTCGCCTTCGGCGAAGCGCGCGAACTGGTGCTCACGGCCTTCGCTGGCTTCTCCCCCGCGCTGGCCGAAACCGCCGCCGCCTTTTTCGACGAGCGGCGCATCGACGTGGCCCCGCGCCCGGGCAAGACCGGCGGCGCCTTCTGCATGGGAATGATGCCGGACCAAGCCCCCTACGTGCTGCTCAACTACACCGGCAACCTGCGCGACGTGGCGACCCTCGCCCATGAACTCGGCCACGGCGTGCACTTCGCCCTGGCACAGCAGCAGAACCTGTTTCACTACAACGCGCCGCTCCCCTTTGCCGAAACCGCCAGCGTCTTCGGCGAGATGCTCCTCACCCGCCATCTGCTCGAGCGCGAAAGCGACCCGCAGGTCAAGATTGAGTTGCTCTGCGCCAAGCTCGAGGACATCATCGCCACCACCTTCCGCCAGACGGTCCTCACCCGTTTCGAACTCGCCGCCCACCGGCAGCGGGCCGAAGGACTGCTGTCGCCGGACGATTACGGCCGGCTGTGGTGGGAGGAGAACGCCAAGCTCTTCGGCGACGCGGTGACGATGATCGAACCCTACCGCTGGGGCTGGAGCTACATCAGCCACTTCATCCACGCCCGCTTCTACTGCTACAGCTACGTCTTCGGCGAGCTGCTGGTGCTGGCGCTCTATCAGAAATACCTGGAAGAGGGGAGCGCTTTCGTCCCCAAATACCTCGAACTTCTCAGTCAAGGGGGAAGCCGCAAGCCCCAGGAAATGCTGGCGCCCCTCGGCATCGACCTGGCCGGCCCCGATTTCTGGCAGAAGGGGTATGACTTCGTCCGCGGGCTGCTGGAGGAACTGAGGGAACTGGTCAAGAGGTAGAGGGTCGCCTGGCCCGATCAACCCCGGTGGCGACAGACAAAAACCCCCGCTCTCTCAACGAAAGCGGGGGTTTTCTCGTTTAACCGGACCGGGTCAGGAGGCGTCCCGGCCTTTTTCTTTCAGCGGAACTCAGTCGCGATCCCGGGACTGGCGGGAATCGCGGCTGCGGCGATCCTTGCGCTTTCTATCCTTGCGATCTTCGTCACGATCATCGTCGTCACTGATTCCGCCACCGCTGCCGGGCGCTCTTTCATCCCACTCCTGGCCGTGGCAGGAGAAGCAGGAAGGCCCGAAGCC